>Ga0183095_10265_pt1 | contig 242581 bp, 183 predicted proteins | sample BioMet4_FD_130346 | JGI IMG/M metagenome (GOLD analysis project Ga0183095, IMG submission 130346) | Microbial communities from bioreactor (seeded with sewage sludge) at LBNL, California, USA - Biofuel metagenome 4 (v2) (version 3) | ecosystem: Engineered > Bioreactor > Anaerobic > Unclassified ...
CGGATATTAAAACAATATTGTTATGAAATTATTTAAGCAGACTTTTACGTTATTATTTTTATTGCTTACTCTTATTGCTTGTGCAGGCAATGCCAATAAGAATGCAAAGAGCGGAGATAATAATAGTGAACTGAAACAAAAGAAAGGAGTGAAAAATATGAAAGTAATTCATTTGACGAAAACAGAATTTCTGGAGAAAGTATATAACTTCGAGAAAAATCCCAATGATTGGAAGTACGAGGGTGACAAGCCCGCTATTGTCGATTTCTTTGCTACTTGGTGTGGTCCATGCAATGCTCTGTCACCTATTATGGAAGAACTTGCCGAAGAGTATGGTGGGAAAATTTATATCTATAAAGTAGATGTCGACCAAGAGGAAGATCTGGCTGCTGCATTTGGTGTTCGTAGTATTCCCACTCTCTTGTTTATTCCGCAAAGCGGTAAACCCACTATAACCCAAGGTGCTTTACCTAAAAGCGATTTGAAGAAGATGATAGACCAGCATCTATTGAAGTAATATACTGTTTGAATATTTTATTTATAAAAAGGATAGTTCGATAATTTTCGTTCTATCCTTTTTTGTCTATATTTGTAAGTAGAAAACTTTGCTTATGGAATACAAGCTCAATACTCGTCTCAATGGAAGTATGATAGTTACTTCAGAATTGCATCACAATAAATTGGTGATGCAAGATAAGTCGCTCTATAAATTTATTTGGGTTCGTAGTGGAATGATAACAATAGAGATAGATCACATTCCGATGAGGCTTGTTGCTGATGAGGTCATTGCCTTGTTGCCTTTGCATCATTTATCTTTTATCGCGGTTGAGGGCGAATATCAGGCTTTGTTATTTAATAGTAACTTTTACTGCATTTTCAGTCACGAAAACGATGTGTCTTGCAGTGGTTTTCTTTTCAATGGGTCATCGCATATTGTACTACTCAGGCTTACGTTCCCGCAAACAGAAAAATTGCAACGTGTTTTCGGTGACTTTGTCGACGAATGCCAATTGAAAGACTACTTACAAGAAGAAATGTTGCGTATCTTGCTTGAACGTTTTATTATTATATGTACTCGTATCGCTCGTGAAAGTTCGGCTGTTACACGAGAAAATGATAAGAGCTTTGATGTCGTTCGTCAATTTTATATGCTTGTAAACACTCATTTTAAAGAGAAGAAACAAGTACAGGATTATGCCGATTTGTTGTTTCGTTCTCCCAAAACCATATCCAACCTCTTTTCGGAGTATGGTTTGCCTTCGCCTTTGCGGGTCATTCATGAGCGCATTATTGCCGAAGCCAAACGTTTATTGCTTTATACCAATAAGAGTGCTAAAGAAGTAGGTAGCATATTGGGCTTTGAAGATATTGCAGCATTCAGTCGCTTTTTTAAAAAGGTGGTAGGCGAAAGTATTTCCGATTATCGCAAGAAGAGTAACTGTGAATAACCGATGTTTTTAATACTTTCCATCTGCCTTTCTTTTTGTAATGTAAAGCCAAAATAATTAACCTTAAATTTGTGATATTATAAAATAAATACTACCTTTGCATCCGCAAATACAAGGTGCCTTAGCTCAGGTGGTAGAGCATCGGACTGAAAATCCGTGTGTCCTTGGTTCGACTCCAAGAGGCACCACTTAAAAGTAAATGCTAATAGTTTTTATTAACTGTTAGCATTTTTCTTTTATATATTCTCTTAATATAGAAACGACGAAATTGCAGAAATCATGGTTATCGTGATACGAATATCTAATCCTTTTGTTATTAAACAGGCAAATATCCCCATCAGGGTAATAATACCCGATAAAACAAGAAAACCAATCGTAGTCGTCTTGTAAGATATATCATACAAAGACTGCAACTCTTTTTCTGATTGCTCAAAATAGAATCTCACCATATTCTCATCGGCGTCTCTGCGCACACCATCCGTTATCTTCAACTGTTCCATAATCTTTTGCTTTAATTGTTTATACAAAGATGATTATTTTTCTCATTTTTCGCTTATTCATACCAACAAAGAGGCATTAAATCGGACCTCTGTCGATATTATTTAATTACATTTTGTATATTTGTGGACTAACTAATAAATTTTTATTATGGAAGATAAAAAAAGTACAAACCCTTGGTATATTATTGTAGGAGCTATTGTCATAGCGGTCATTTTTTCCTTTATCCTTATAGCAAACAATAAAAGTTCATCTCTTGGAGAGAGAGCTGCTTTGGATTCATTGGCATTAGATACGATTGGGTCTAAATCTGCTGTTGATAGCTCCACTCCAAAGGCTAATGCGCCAAAAGAAGTTAGCAACTGGACTTATAGTAGCGATGTTGACGAGATGACCGACAAGAAGTCTTATTATGCAGAATGTACCTCTCTCAACGTTGTCAATTTCGATTTCCCTTACGAGGGTGGTAGCACGCTTTCGATCGTTATTCGCAAAAGTCCTAAATTCGGGCGAGATGTTTATATAAAGATTAGCTCCGGTCAATTTATTGCAGGAGTAGAAGGGTGTACCATTCGTGTAAGAGCGGACGGAAAAAGAATAAAGTCCTTTGGGTGTTCGGAAGCGGCAGACGGTTCTAGCGACGTTCTCTTTATCAATAGTGCATCTACGTTCATATCGCTATTGAAGAGATCGAATTCTATTAAGATCGAAGCGCCATTTTATCAATACGGATATCAGGTATTCAGTTTCGAAGTAAAAGGATTAAAGTGGAATCATTAATAATTATATAGTCATGAAAAAACACAAAATTATCGTTATCTCTTTATCTGTAATATGCATTATTTTGCTTATTGCGGTTTCTTTTTTGTTAGGCAAAAATAGTAACACAAAAGTCAAGGAAATTAAGGTAGAGAATACCAATAAAGATTCTCTGTTTAATGATGTTCCTGATTCTCTCAGGATGAGGGCTAAAGCGGATAGTGATGCCGTGGATATGGGAGCTGATGATAAAGATGTAATGAGAAAAGCCGATTCACTAACAAAAGTGTATATGGATAAACTCAAAAAGGAAAATAAATAATTAATCATGAAAAAAGTTTTATTTGTATTGTTCCTGTTATGTGGTGTGATAGGCAGCGCTAGTGCACAGACGTCTACCGTTGAAAAATACGATAGTTTAAGCAAATATATAAAAGCCGATAATTTATCGAAGTATATTAATCAAAATATCTATATATCAAATAGTAACCTTGTTAGGAGTGTCAGATTTATTAATTTTTATGCTTCTTTGGGTGGGAAGAAGTATAGTCCGTATGGTGGTACAGGTAAATTAAATAATCCGGATAGCCTATGTGGTAGAATTTTAAGAATCAATAGCATAGGAGTATATAATAATAATAAATATATACAACTTGTGGATGATTCCAGAAAAAACAAAGAATCTTTGTTTTATATCTTTGAAAAAGATGATTATAAACCTCTAGAATTAATCTTATATGGATATTTTATAAAAATGAAGGAATTGCTACTTAATAAAACATTTTATAGAGTTAATGACGTTTTTAATACCCCATTAAAATGTGATTCAGTCTATATAAAAGATGGGCCTATGGAGACTGAGGTTAAAGCAAAATTTAATAACGGACATATAGAGGATGCAAGTCCCGAAATTGTCAAGCGCTCTAATGATTATCTAAGAGATAAAAAAGAGACAGAAGAAAGGGATAAGATGCGTCAAAAAGAAATGGAAGAAGATGAAAAGATAGCTCAAAAAGAAATGGTTCAAAGAAAATTAGCTATTAAAAAATATGGGAATGTTCGCATTGGTATGAGAAGAGATATTGTCTTTAAAGTTTGTGGCGATCCTGACAAAATAAATACGACAATAACGAGATATGGCAAATCTGAACAATTTATATACGAAGACAAATTATATATATATATTGATAACGGAAGAGTTTCTGCCATTCAAGACTATCAATAAATAATTTTCAAAAAACAATATCTTTTCTGTTTGGCGGTTCAAGGTCTTATTCTGATGGCTTTTAACGTCCAAATATCAATTGTTATTTAATTCTGATTGAGCGCGTCTATAAGCTAAACATCATAGTGAAGTGAAAAACGACGAAATAGCGGAAACATAAAGATCTAATTTTGTATCAATAAGAATAAAGAGTTGAAGCTCCTTGAGATAATCTTCCAAATCGCGAGAGGCTTTGCCACCTCCGTATGACACCATACCGTGCTACCACACAGTAGGTTAACGATGCACCGTATACAACGCCAGCGGAAAAAGGTCCAAAAATCGGCTTTAGAGCATGTTGTGGATACCTTATTTTCAGCGGACCTTTGCTTAGAACGATTCTAAATACTAGCCTACATATAGCTGAGAAGCCGTTTGCACACAGAAGAGTGTGTCCCGTCCTTTTTGATAAATATCTTGTCCCCCTACGAAAGGCGGCGAGCAAGTAAGTGGCTGTAACAACATCAACAGACGGTTAATTTTTTACAAAAAAATAAAGATGAAGGACAAATATAAGAACGATAGACAAAACAAACGGTAAGACCGTCGTTGTCGTATGTTAGTTTTTTCGGTGACGTCCATACGTTATCAAAAAAACTTAAGGACGTCAACAAATTTAGGTCCATATGTGGTTTTAGAAAGATAAGGATTATTCTGATACTATTTTAACCATACCGAAGTGGCACTTCTTGATATATAGAATTGAAACTGTGTTCTCGAAAAATGATAAGGACGAAAATAAAAATTCATAAGGACGAAAATAAAAGTTTGTATGTACAAACTTTTATTTTCGTCCTTATGAATTTCTTACTGTTTATCAGGCATTTAAGTGTATACTCTTTAGCAAAGTAATGATAGCTAATTTCTATGTTTCAAATATTCTTGCTGTAATACTCAACAAATTATATTGTCCTTAAAGAACTTTGAGGGCGTATTTATGCAATAGTCCGATAAATAATGAAATGGAATTATGGCAAACGCCGATCAAAATGGTCGGCGTATTGTTGGATGGGATTACTATGAAATATTATTAATAGAGATAGAACAAACTTATAAAATGTTCGTTTATTCTATGAAAAGCAGTGCTTTACAATATTTTTTTGTAAATTGCGTACGGGTGAATTTCGTTAAATCGACAAGCGACTTTATGTGCAGTACTGATATTGTTAATCGAAATCAATTAAAACTTGATGATTATGAAGTTGTTCATTATATCGAATAGATTGCCTGTAAAAGTTAGAAAAGACAAACAAAACGGCTTTTGCCTCGTAAAGAGTGAAGGAGGTTTGGCAACGGGTCTGGCTTCACTCGATATGGATCGGGTGGAAAAGCATTGGATCGGATGGGCCGGAATAGATGTCGATAGTGAGAATGATAAAAAAAATATTGTTGCTACGCTAGAGGAATCTCATTACCATCCTGTGTTTTTATCGGCAAAACAAATACATCAATATTATGAAGGATATTGTAATAGTACTCTTTGGCCTTTATTTCATTACTTTTATTCGTTCGTAGAGTACGATAATAGATATTGGGATACTTATAAAGAGGTTAATCGACTGTTTTATCAAGTAGCTCAAACGTTGATTTGCCCGGGTGATATTGTATGGGTGCAAGATTATCATTTGATGTTGCTTCCCAAAATGTTGAGAGAGGGAATTAAGGATATCCGAATAGGGTACTTTCATCATGTTCCCTTTCCTTCTTATGAACTGTTTAGAGTACTTCCCGAGCGTGCCGAAATATTGTACGGCCTATTAGGTTCCGATTTGATAGGATTTCATACTCATGATTATGTGCGCCATTTTGCCAGTACGGTAAGTAGGGTGTTGCGATTACCTCTCAAACTTGATTGTATCTGTATGGAACGCCATAAATCGTATATTAACGCTTTCCCCATGGGAATAAATTATGATTTATACCATCATGCGGCAACGATGCCAAATGTAAAGAAATGCATAAGAAAACTGAAGAAAGATTATGGTAAGGACAACAAATTGATTTTATCTGTTGACCGATTGGATTATAGCAAAGGTATATTACATCGAATTAAGGGGTTTGCTCTTTTTCTAAGGAATCATCCGGAATACAGAGAAAAAGTGTCGCTTGTTATGATTATTGTTCCTTCTCGAGATATGGTTGGTAAATACACTAAATTGAAGACAAAAATAGACGAGCAGATTGGTGCTATTAACGGGAAATATTCAACAATCAATTGGACTCCGGTTCACTATTTTTATCACAGTTTTCAGTTCGACGATTTGGTATCAATGTATGCAATGGCCGATATAGCTTTGATAACTCCCTTAAGGGATGGAATGAATTTAGTTGCTAAAGAATATATTGCTACAAAAAAGAGTGCCCCGTGTGTATTGATACTGAGCGAAATGGCTGGGGCTGCCATAGAGTTGAAAGATGCTATCATTATCAATCCCAATGACATTAAGCAAATAGAACAGGCTATTTTGCAGGCTTTGGAAATGCCTGTTAAGGAACAAGATAATCGATTGAAAAAGATGCAGAAAGTGGTATCTAGCCACACGGTAGAAAAATGGGCAACCGATTTTGTGAACGAATTGATGGGAGTGTACGATAAAAACGAGTATTTGAATAAGAAAGTGATTAATGTTGAAATCTGTCAGAATATTCGTGAGGCGTATCATAGAGGCACACATCGGTTGTTGGTGTTTGATTACGATGGCACATTGGTCGGCTTCAAGGATGATCCCTCAGAAGCATATCCGGACAATACTGTGTTGAACCTGCTTCTCCAAATGTCTAAAGATAAATTGAATCATATCGTTATAAGTAGCGGGCGGGACCAAATGACATTAGAAAAATGGTTTGGAAAGTTGCGCGTCGATATGGCGGCCGAGCATGGAGTGGCTTATAAGGAAAATGGTGTGTGGCACGAACTTGTCGGTCAAAAGACGTGGAATAATGAGATTCTTAATATCTTGCAAATATATACCGATAAGACCCCTGGAGCTTATATCGAGAAAAAGAAAACGGCTTTGGTGTGGCATTATAGATGTGTAGACGAGTGGCTTGCATCTTTCAGAGAGCAGCAGCTTGTCAATGCGTTGATGTCTCCTTGTAATCAACACGGCATGCAGATAATGCGGGGGAATAAAATCTTGGAAATAAAGTCTCCGTTATATTCAAAGGGCAGTGAAATGAAAAGGTTATTGGATAAAGATAGCTATGACTTTATTCTGTCTATGGGCGATGATATCACAGATGAAGAAATGTTCAAGGTATTACCTGATAGTGCATATAGTATCAAAATAGGTAACAGTTCGGATATTGCAAGGTATAACATTCCTTTGCAGGAAGATGTCATTCCTTTTTTGTATGAAGCATTCTTGAAATAGACTTCAAGGTCTCTCGGGGACTATGGACGAATAAATTTGGAAAGTTCTACTTCTTTCGAAAAGAGTAAGGCTGTATCGATAAGCGCTAAATGTGAATATGCTTGTGGAAAATTGCCTAACTGTTCTTTTGTTGTAAAATCCAAGTCTTCGCTGAAAAGTCCCAAATGATTGGAGTATGTCAATAACTCCTCGAATAGTTGCTGGGCTTCACTTTTACGCCCTGTGACATAGAGCCCTCTCACCATCCAAAAAGTACATACGGTAAATGCTGAGTTCGGAATACCGAAATCATCGTGATTATTGTATCTGAACATCAGCCCTTTGTAATAAAGTTTATTGTATATGGCATTCACCGTTTTGGTATAACGCTCATCTTCTGCCGTAATGAATCCGTATTTTTCCATCAGTAGAAGAGATGAATCTAAATCGGCATTGGAATATGTTTGAGCAAAGCTTTGTATCTCTTCCTTCCAACCGCGCGACAGCACCTCCTCTTTTATCTTTTGGGCTTCACTTCTATAACGTTCCGAATATCCTTTTTTGTGCAACATGTCGGCTATTTTTGCTGCTCTGTCCAATGCTACCCAACACATCACTTTGGACGAGACGAAGTGCTCTTTTTTATTTCGTATTTCCCAAATTCCGCTATCAGGAGAGTGCCAATCGCGTAATACAATCCTGCATATATGTTTAACAACTTCAAACATTTCTTCTACTTCGTCGAGCGTTCCTCTGAAGTAAAGATAATATTGGTAGATGACGTTCATGAGATATCCAAATGAGTCGTTTTGCCTTTGGCTGTAGGCCGCATTACCAATCCGTACGGGTTTGGAGTTTTTGTAACCACTCAAATAAGGCAATTCGGTCTCTGTAATGTCACGTTCATACCGGATGCCATACATGATTTGAAGGTTGTCGTATTTGGAACGCAGAATGTTTTGTATGAATCCCATGAAACGTCTGGCAGCTCCACTATGACCTGTCTTGATAAGAGTTTCTATAGACATGGAAGCATCTCGTAGCCAGCAATATCTGTAGTCCCAATTGCGAATACTGCCTATCGATTCGGGAATGCTAGTGGTAAGTGCAGCCAAGACAGCTCCTGTTCGCTGATATGACATTAATTTCAGGACTAGCATACTTCGTTCTATAAAATTATTGAAATGACCATATTGTTTGGACCGGTTTGACCAATTCATCCAATATAGTTTTGTGCGTTCGTATTCCAAACAGACTCTTTCGATATCAACTTTAATTACTTTTTGATTATAAGAAATAAGGATAAACTCGTCTTGCGTGAGTTCAAACTCCTTTTTGTTGAGTATGCAATCGAAGTTGATGTTGGAGTATAAATAGATGGCATCGTGGATGTTGCCGTCAATACCCGATTTTATGTATTCGGGGCCTGTCTTGTGTTTGATTTCGCCGTTAGCATAGTTCAACCGGGGATCATAATTAATTGTTATTTTGGGATGTCCCCGTTTAAGTCGAATGTAACGATATAATTCTGCGGGGATAAAATAGTTTGTATTGTCGTTGATTTTATACCGTGGCATAAAATCAATGACTTCAAAACACCCTGATTCAGAGTCGAATGTTGTAATCAAAACATTTGTGTGATCGATATATCGCTGCTCTATGTGATAATCTTTATAATTAATGAACCCTAATGTACCACCGATATTTTGATCCAGAATCTTTCCGAATACGGAAGGAGAATCAAAATCAGGCAAACAGAACCAATCCACACTTCCTTCTAATGAAATAAGGGCAGCCGTGCGGCCATTACCAACAACTCCATAATCTAGATTTTCCATTATATCAACTATTTATCGAGTTATAAAGAATAAATCACAAATATAAAAAGATTCGTTATATATGCCAACCTTTGGCAACGAATCTTTTTATATAATATCCTAATTTATAGGGAATATTTTCGGGATAGGCTCTTTATTTTGCGTTCTTTACCGAACGGTTGAATGTGATATGAGCCATAACAGGATAATGATCGGATGGAGTACGGCGTTTGTATTGATACAAGTCTATTTCTTGAGGAGCTGCATTTGATTTGTGTGCATCGTTAGCGATGGGTGTCCAATAACAATTGGTAAGGACTGCATAATTGTTAATAGAAAAACTCCGAGATACGAAGATGTGGTCAATACGGCTGTCTGTCTTTATGTCGGAATTGAAATCATTGAATGTGCCGTTTTCTGCGAAACGATGTTTGGCATATACGTACGAATCTCTAAGAATACCGGATGTTGTAAAGATCGTATAGATTTCATTTTTCTGATCGACATTAAAGTCTCCGGTCAGTACCACGGGAGCTCCTTTGCACAACTCGCGTATCTTTGACACTACCAATTTAGCAGATTCTCGACGCGCTACTACTCCGATGTGATCCATATGGAGATTAAAATACCAGAAACGCCATTTCGTGTTGCGATCTTCGAAATGTCCCCACGTGCAAATACGGATACAAGCGGCATCCCATCCTTTATTGGGGCGCGTGGTATCTTCTGCCAACCAGAAGTGGCCTGAGCCTAATAACTTGAATTTAGCTGTTTTATAAAAAATAGGAGAGTATTCGCCTCCCTCTTTTCCATCATCACGTCCTACACCTATGTACGAATAGCCGTCAAGTGCTTTGAGCATATCATGCAATTGCCCCACCAGTACTTCTTGAGATCCAAAGACATCGGGAGTTTCAAAATTAATCATATCACAAATAACAGGACAGCGTTGCTGCCATCCATTTCCATTTTGAACATCGTAATCGTTTTGGTTGCGAATATTATAAGAACCTACATATAGTGATTGGGCTCCTACTAGAATGCACGCAAATGCGAATGCAAAAAACAAGATAGTACGTTTCATTATTTTAGATGTTTAGCTATTTTAAAAATTTACGCCAAGATTAAGATAAAAGCAACCATTGTGCGAACTGTCGAATGTGTCGTGGCTGATATTTGCCAAACCGATGTCATAGGTCATGTCCATGTACATGTTTTGAAACGAAACGCCACAACCCAGACGTAATCCGCCGTCGAAGCGTCTGAATTTACTTCCCGAAAAAGAATCTTCGGCTTCGCGATCGCTATAGTTTTTTATCCTTCCACCGATGCCGTATGCAAAATAGCCGCCCGCAAAGGGTTGGATCGCTACATCGTCATTGATGAAATATTGATATTTCATGACAATAGGGAGCTCCAAATAATTTAAATTGTAAGTGAACTTCTTGCTGTTGTTATATCCTTTGCCTCCTTTCTCTGTGTAATATAATCCTCCTTCGAGAAAAATAGGAGTATTGTATGCCACTTGCATTCCGGTAACGAAACCCAGATTGAGTCCGGATTGATTGTCGCCACCATCCAACAATTGGTCGTCCGAATTGATATGAGAAAGTCCAAGCCCTAAACGTAGTCCATAATAAATTCCTAAATCATTGTTTGTCCAACGATTGAAATTATACCGATTGGAGCTGTTGTTGTATGAGCGGTTATTCCGGTTATTTCGGCCATTGTTTTGTGCCGATATCGGTATCAAAAGAACGATACTGAGAATTGCCGTTAAAAATATTTTTTTCATATTCTTATTTTTTGTGGAACCTAATATTGATAGGAGTATGCCTATTTATATTATATCCTCGGTTTAACAACTACAAATTAAGAAAACTTTCTTCATTTAAGCATATAAAAAAGAGATAAATAAATCTAATGGACTTTGATTCGATCTAAATATGTACTTTAATATCCGGATGTGGCAACAAACTCCGTAAAAACAGACGTTCAGAAAACTTGCACCTTTAATCCTAGGGATAGGTGAATGATGTCTTTCAGTTTCGGGTAACGGTTGTTGAAAGCACTGACCACATACAAATCGTTTGTTCCTAATTCATAAAAGAAAGTAACACTCTTGGAATATTTGCGGCGTTCGTTGGGTATGAAATAAACAAAACGTTGCCCGACGGATAGATTGAATCGAACACGAGTAGAAAAGCCATAATAGCCACCCGGATATTTACTCGGTTCTTTTGTCCAAAATTCGTCTCCCAATATGGAGTTGGCATAAAGGCTGACCGTCAAAGGATCTATCGCAAAATGTTTTCCCAAAGGCTTATTGGTCCACGGAATATAGTTTTGCTTAAGTGTTAAGGTCAATTTATTCTCGGATGTACTATACTTGGGTAAAAAACCGATATATACGTCTGTTTCCCATTGATGATGTTTGCCATATTCCCACCCCGGGCCGAATGAAAGCAAGCCCATTGAACCGGCAAATTGTAACTTGTAATGCCGAGGAACCAGTTTGTTCCAGAAAGATTGGTATTTGACTACTCGTTCCTGATACAAACTATCAGCAGCTTTGAGAGAAACGAAAGATGGGCACATGAGCAATAATAAGGTGGATATCCTAAAATTCAACCACTTCATACTTATATCCTTTTTTGTAGAGAGTAAAAACTAAATAAGAACGCTTAGCAATATTGGCACTGGCATAATACATCACGCCATCGCCAAATAGATCATCGGCTTCGATCTGATGATCATGAGCGGACAAACAAAACTGTAGGTTTGGAAAACGACAGATGTCTTTTTCGAATATCCTTGCCACATTATTGTTGAACTGATCGCTATATGGGCGGGCATGCATGGCAAAAATTGTTTTGTCGTCTGGCGAAGCAAGCGAGTCTAATTGATTATCTATGAAATTGAAATCGGGGATCGGATTTGAATAGTCATATTCGAGGGCATTTGTGTTCAGGCAAATGAACTTCGTGCGCCCTGCTTTGAAAGAGAAATTCGGATTGCCGAATACTTTGGTGAACACTTCTTTTCCATCACCCAAACAATCGTGATTGCCCAACAATACGACATAAGGAACTTTTAGTTCGTTCAGAATATCGCGTTGCCATAAAAATTCGTTTGTAACTCCAAAGTCGCTGACATCTCCGCCATGGAGTACAAAGTCTATATCATTGCGTTTGTTGAGTATACGTACAAAATCTTGAGTGTCATCGTACCATCGCTGAGTATCGCTGATAACAGCAAAGCGAATGGTGTCGCGTTTTGAGCAGTTTCGTTCTATTAAAGCACTGTTTTTGTTGTTTATTCCAACTTCGCCCTTCACTAATCCATCATAAGGAGAGTAGTCGAAAGCATTGCAAGAAGTAAAAAAGAGCAATAAAAGAGGTAGTAATTTTCTTGTTCCAATCATTTCTAAGTAATATATGAATTCGATGCAAAGTTAAAACTAATTTTATATCTCTGGTTTTCAATAAGGAGTTTGGAACAAAATACAAGTAATAATCTCCTTAAATAGAGGAAATAGAAATCTATTGCGGTAAAATAGAACAAAGAAGGCATAAGGAAAAATAAACGCAACAAATATTGATAATTGAAATAGAATAAGTATCTTTGAATCATCGTACTAGAACAAAACTAAATAAGATTTAATGGTTTATAGAACATGAAAACACTTATAGCTTCAGCATTTATCAGTTGTCTTTTGGGCACAGCCTATGCACAGACACCAAATTATTCTTTTCAAAATACTCAACTACCGCTTGAACAACGAGTGACGGATTTGGTTAATCGTTTGACGCTAGAAGAAAAAGTGGCCCAAATGATGTATACTGCTCCTGCAATTCCTCGGCTTGGTATGCCTGCTTATAATTGGTGGAATGAAGCTCTTCATGGAGTGGCCAGAACGGAAAAGAAAGTAACCGTCTTTCCCCAAGCTATCGGGGTTGCTGCAACATTCGACCCTGCAACGGCATTTGATATGGGAACCGTAGCTTCTACCGAGGGAAGGGCTATCTACAACCAATGTCGGAAAGAAGGGAAAGAAATACTGATATACCATGGGCTTACCTATTGGACACCGAACATCAATATCTTTCGTGATCCGCGTTGGGGTAGGGGACAAGAAACTTATGGAGAAGATCCTTATCTTACAGGTCTGTTTGGCCTGAATATGGTAAAAGGCTTGCAAGGAACTGACGCTAAGTATCTGAGGGCGGCTGCCTGTGCCAAACATTTTGCAGCTCATAGCGGGCCCGAATTCGGGCGGCTTAGTTTCGATACTAAAGTAAATTTGCACGATTTGTTTGATACCTATCTTGCTGCTTTTCGCCAATTGGTGACAGAAGGCAATGTAGCCGGAGTGATGTGTGCTTATAATTCTTTGAATGGACAACCATGTTGCGGTAATAACCAGCTGATGATGGAAACATTGCGTTTGGATTGGGGCTTCAAAGGATATGTCACATCAGACTGTGGAGCTATTGAAACCTTTATTACGGGTCACAAAAGTCAGCCTGATTCATTGAATGCCGCCGTTTCGGCTGTGCTCAACAATACTGATTTGGAGTGTGGCGGAAGTTATGGCGTACCTTCAGCGGATTATGAACAGGGCATCTATCGAAAGCTGCTTGATGCCGTACACCAAGGAAAGGTTAGTGAAAAACGTCTGGATGAATCCTTGATGAGGCTGTTTACTGTCAGGTTCCGATTGGGGCAATTCGACCCTGACAGTGTGGTACCTTACGCTCAAATACCGCTTTCTGTTATCGATTGTGAGGCGCATAGGCAGAAAGCATTGCAAATAGCACGAGAAAGTATTGTCCTTTTGAAAAATGAAAAAAAGATATTGCCTCTGAATCCCGAGAAAATAAGATCGGTGCTGGTTGTCGGTCCGAATGCCAACAATGAAAAAGTATTGTGGGCAAATTACAATGGACTGCCATCATCCACCGATACGCCTTATAGAGGAATTGCTGAAAAGTTTAGCAAAGCAAAAGTGGACTACCTGGAAGGGTGTGATTATTATAGTGCAGGTAAAGATCAATTGTCCTTTGCAGAGATAGCCAAAAAGGCTTCTAAATATGATGTTATCGTATTTGTTGGTGGAATTAATGCTGATATGGAAGGTGAAAACGGTTCTGTAGAGGAAAATGGGCCGGCAGCTCCATTCTTTAAAGGAGGAGATAAAGCTACTTTGGCTTTCCCTGAGCAGCAAACCGAACTCTTTGAACACCTGAAAAAGACGGGACGTCCTATCGTTTTTGTCTGTATATCCGGCAGTGCCCTTGCTTTCTGTAAAGAGGCGAAAGAAGCTAATGCTGTTATACAATTCTTTTATGGCGGGCAGGCTACCGGCAAGGCGTTGGCCCAGGTGCTGTCGGGTGATTATAATCCGGCGGGGCGTTTGCCTCTTACTTTTTATGCTAGCGACAGTGACTTGCCGTCTATCGATAACTATTCGATGGAAAATCGTACATATCGCTATTTCAAAGGTAAACCTCTTTATCCGTTCGGTTACGGATTGAGTTATACTTCTTTCAAATACAGCGATCTCAAGATGGTAGACAGAGCTATGTCAACCGATCATGTTAGCGTTTCGGCAACAGTCACCAATACGGGAAAGACGGGTGGTGATGAAGTAGTGCAACTTTATGTAAAACATGAGGCAGCAGCAGACGCTCCCATTGTTGCGTTGAAAGGAGTGAAACGTATTTATCTGAAAGCTGGAGAATCGAAGAATTTATCTTTCGAACTCGCTCCTGAGGATTTGGGGATAGTCAATAAATCGGGATACCTTGTCAATAAGGCCGACTATATTACTATATATATAGGTGGAGGGCAGCCACAGTATCCTACATCTACATCCGGCAATGCAGTAACACATGAACTAACGATCACGGGAGAACCTAATTACTTACATTAGAATTCCTCCCATTCGTGATAAAACTTAGGTATATCGTTGCGAGTCTGGCGGTCTATTTCAATATGATTTTGTTGAAATAGACCGCCAGACTATATTCGTACGTCTTCGCCACAGCATTAACTAAAGTCACAATGCTATGCCCAAAATGCTTTTAAACGCTTCGTGGGACCTTTCTAAAAGTGTGAGATCTGTGAAACATACTGATGAAAGTTGGTTCACATCAGAACGTTTTTATATTCTGTCCTAACAAGATTGTCGTTCCACATATGTGAGTTGATCGAATCACATATATGGAACGATCGACTCACATATGTGATTCGATCAACTCACATATGTGGAACGACAAAACCTAAATGAGTCAACAAAAATGCCTTAAATACAGCAACGATGATTCAATAAGATGTGTACAAAACACCTTCTCTCAGATAAGAAAAAATGGACCACTTCTATGCATGGGCAGTAAACAAGGGAGTTTCCATACGGCCTGTACACCACAAAGACCGAGTCATGGCTTAATCGATTGATATGCGAGGTCTACGATCCACGTTTCATAACATGTTAGCACTAAGCAAGATAACCCCGTTTCGAGGTCCCATAAATAAGCCGTACCTGCGTATGCCACTCATAATCAACAAGATAATGTGACAGAAACTTTAGGAAAAATAAAAAGCGGCAGAACTGCCTCTAATCGGAATAGCTCAAGTATTACAATTGTGGTTTCGGCTATAAAATTTTGAAAGCAATAGCGGCACATGCTTCAGCATCGGCAAGGGCATGATGGTGCTTTGTCAAATCGTAACCGCAATGGGCTGCAACTGTTTGCAACTGATGGTTGGGTAGAGATTTTCCGAATACTTTGCGTGATGCCCGGCAAGTGCATAAGAAATGATAGTCGGGATATGTCAGGTGGTATGTGGCATAAACAGCCTTGAGGCAACCTTCGTCAAAAGGGCTATTGTGAGCTATTAGTGGCATAGTTCCTATGCGTGGTGCAATATCTGTCCACACGGTAGGGAAGTCGTCGGCGTCGTCTGTGTCAATGAAGGTAAGTCCATGAATCTCTGTATTCCAATGACTATAAAAGTTTGGACAAGGACGAATCAGGCGATATATCTTATCTTTCACTTTACCATCATTGACAAAAACTAATCCCACGCTGCAAACACTAGATGGAAAACGATTAGCCGTTTCAAAATCTATTGCAACAAAATCTGTTATCATCTCGCGTCGAAATAAAACATGCTAGCAATGCTGCCAGCCTTGTGCTTTCAGTTCAAACTCGTTACCGTCTCGGGCGATGAGAGCATATCCTAGGTTCGAAGATGTGATGTTGCCTATTAGTTTTACTCCTTCTATTTGCGTTATCTTATCATGATCGCCAATAGGTATGGTGAAGAGTAGTTCATAATCTTCTCCTCCATTTAAGGCACAAGTTGATACATTCATGTTCAACTCTTCGGCCATTACTGCCGTTTGATAATCAATGGGAATATGTTCCTCATAAAGTCGGCAACCCACAGCGCTTTGTTCGCAGATGTGCAACATTTCGGACGATAAACCATCCGAAATATCCATCATTGCAGTTGGCTTAATATCTGCTTCTGCAAGCTTCTGAATGATATCGCGTCGAGCTTCGGGTTTGAGTTGCCTTTCGAGCAGATATTCTTTTCCTTCAAAATTGGGTTGAACATCTTTTCCGGTTCCTTTCAATACAGACTTCTCGCGTTCTAATAGTTGCAAGCCCATATAAGCTGCTCCGAGGTCTCCCGTAACACATACCAAGTCGTTTTCTTTAGCTCCGTTGCGATAAACTACATTGTCGGCTTCGGCTTCGCCAATACAGGTTATGCTGATGGTGAGCCCCGTCATGGATGAACAAGTATCTCCTCCTACAATGTCTACATTATAGTTTTCGCAAGCAAGTCTTATTCCCGCATAAAGAGCTTCTAGGTCTTCTACCGAAAATCTTTTAGAGATACCGAGTGAAACCGTGATTTGCTTGGGGCAACCATTCATGGCATAGATATCTGAGAAGTTGACGACAGCTGCTTTATAACCGAGGTGTTTTAAAGGAAAATACGTTAAATCGAAATGAATGCCTTCCAATAACATGTCGGTGGTGACCAATGTCATTTTGTGATCATAGCAGAGTACTGCTGCATCATCGCCAATGCCGTATTTGGAAGAAGAATGTTGTAGTTCGATACCTTTGGTCAAGTGTTTGATGAGACCGAATTCTCCTAAAGTTGCAATTTCCGTTCTTTGCATCGTTATAACTTTTCTATAAGTTCTTTGAAGATAAGAGTCATGTTAGGTTCCGAATTGTCGGCGGCCTCTTGTACAGCAAGGTGGTTTACTTCCATAATGTGGTTTTCTACTCCTAAATCCGTAACGACTGAAATTCCGAATACTTTCATGTCACAATGGCGTGCAACGATTACTTCTGGAACAGTGGACATACCTACAGCATCGGCACCGAACATGCGGAACATGCGGTATTCGTGGAGAGTTTCATAAGTGGGTCCTTGAGTTCCCAGATATACTCCTTGGCGTACTTCGATGTGATGCTCTTTGGCAATTTCCAATGCCATGGCGATTAGTTCCTTATTATAAGGCTCTCCCATGTTTGGGAAACGGTCGCCATATAAATTCTTTCCACGGAGCGGATGTTCGGGAAAATGATTGATATGGTCGGTGATAATCATCAGATCGCCTACTTTGTAGTCGGGATTTGTTGCACCGCTGGCATTTGAAACAAATAGGGTTTTGATGCCAAGTTCGTGCATTACTCTGACAGGGAAGGTGACTTCTTGCATAGAGTATCCTTCGTAGTAGTGAAAGCGCCCTTGCATTGCCATGATATCTTTGCCTCCGAGTTTGCCGAAGATAAGTTTACCGGAGTGACCTTCGACTGTCGATACGGGGAAATGGGGAATTTCGGTATATGGAATCTCTAATTTATCTGTTATATGATCGGCTAAATGTCCTAATCCTGTACCCAGAATGACTGCTGTTTCTGGAGCCGTATGTACTTTATTGCGTAGAAAGCTAGCTGTTTCTTTTATTTTTTCTAACATAGTCTAATATGATTTGATTGAATGATTCTTTTTTATCTTGTAAAAGGTTGATGCGTATCGGAAGAATATATAGATTCTTTTTCACTTCTTCGCTCATCTCGAGGTGCGAACGAAGTCGTGCTGCATCTTTTTCGGTTGTGATAATGATACGCTTGTCCTGTGGGAGTCTTTCAAACTTTTCATTGAGCCGCCTTATGTCTTCTGCCGAGAAGTCGTGATGATCTGCAAAGTGTATAGGAAATACTTCTTCAACACACTCTCTCAACTTGTTGACTAATGGCTCCGGATTGGCAATGCCTGTAACGAGGAGTACCGACGTGTCTTCTTTCAATTCAGAAAGTGGCATGGTTTTGAGCTTGTCGCTTTTGAACATCATATAAAGATTTCCATAGCAGAGTTGCGAAAAAAACAATTTCTGATATGGTAATAAGTTAACGCCCTTGCTGATAACGTTGAAGTCGATGGGCTTGATGTCGTCCGGACATTTGGTTACGATGACTATCTGAGCGCGGTCTTTGCCTGTAATGGGTTCGCGCAATCTGCCTGCCGGGAGCAGCTTGTCATGATAAAATGGGCGGGAGCAACTGGTGAGTAAAATATTCAGCCCGGCCGCAACATATCGATGTTGAAATGCATCGTCGAGTAGAATGATGTCGATACTTGGATCTTTTAATGCCATCAGGTTCTCTATGCCCCTGCAACGATTACTGTCAACCGCTACCTTTATGTTGGGGAATTTCTTCATTATCTGGAAAGGTTCATCTCCAATTTCTTCGGCAGTGCTATGTGGCGTGGCCAGAATATAGTCTTTGGTATGCCTTTTATATCCTCTGCTCAGTACGGCAATATTAAACTCTTTGTGGAGAAGGCGGATAAGATATTCCGTATGCGGCGTTTTTCCGGTACCGCCTACTGCCAAATTGCCTACACAAATAATGGGTATGTCGAATCGACGAGTATGGAAGGCAATCTTTTTATCGAAAAGAAAATTTCGAAAATTAACTGCCATACCGTATAGATACGATAGAGGAGTAAGCCACTTATCAATATGAATATCTTTGTGGTACATATTAATCAGTTAATATTAAGAAAGAAAGGAATTCGGGCTTGAATAGTCGCTTGCTTTTGAAGCGAATTGATGAACGAAAATACTTCGTAATAGCTCCCTAATCGGCTCTTCAATAACTTGGTTTCTATATAATTGTCCGGCTTCTCTTTCAACAATGCAGAAAGGATGCTCTTTTGCTCGGGGTATGATGTAACAGAGTAGTTCGATACTTTTGAAAGTTTTGCAGCAATTGCAACGGCTGTATCTATATTGCCCATTTGGTCTACCAATCCTAATTTTAAAGCTTTTTCTCCACTCCAAACTCGACCTTGAGCGATGCTTTCTATAGCCGATTTGCTCATCTTGCGACCTTGAGCACACCGTGAAACAAATGTGTTATAGCCATTGGCTATTTGCATTTGGATCAATGATTTCTCTTCGGGGGTTAGCGAAGTACCCAATGCTTCCAAATTAGACATTTTGTTTGTCTTTACACCGTCGAAAGTTAATCCTATTTTGTTGGCCAATTTTGTAAAGTTCGGGATGACACCGAATATACCGATAGAACCGGTAAGTGTAGTAGGCTCTGCAACAATTTTGTTTGCTCCGCACGATATATAATAACCTCCCGATGCTGCATAGTCGCTCATCGAAACAACTACCGGCTTTTTAGCTTTTAGCAGTTGGACGGCATGCCATATCTGCTCTGATGCAAAAGCGCTACCTCCTGGAGAGTTGACACGCAATACAACGGCTTTAACGTCATCATTTTCTCGCAAGTCGCGCAAATCAGATACAACTTCATCACCTACTATTTGTTCGTCGGATAGAGAAGAGGATGTTGACGACTCATCTACGATATCGCCGCAAGCGTAATATACGGCAATTTCATTGCCACTCTTATCTTTGGATGTTTTATCCTTTACATTGAGCATATCGTTGATGCCAAGAATATTGAGGTTATCATCTTTGCTTATACCTACTTTTTTCTTCAAGTAATCTCTTACGTCCGACTTGTATAGTAGAGTGTCTGCCATATGAGTGTTGACACACATTTTGGCCTCATTGAATAAAACGGTTCCGTTGTCGGCTATCTCGTTTAGTTTAGAAGTTGTGAGGTGACGTGATGCAGCTACATCCTTCACCAATTTTTCCCATAAAGAGCCCAGTAAATCTGTCATCTGAAGACGGTTTGCATCACTCATCGAGGTCGAAGTCAAAGGTTCTACTGCCGACTTGAATGTACCTACCTTGAATACTTGTTGTTCGATTCCCAACTTATCAAAAAGGTTTTTCATATAGACTATCTGCGTCGCTAAACCTTTCCATGTGATAGAACCTTGCGGATTGAGTATTATTTTGTCTGCAACACTCGAAAGATAATATAGACCTTGAGTATATGTATCACTGTATGCAATGATAAATTTTTTGCTTTTCTTAAAGTCTAGTAAAGCATCTCTGATTTCCTGATACGAAGCAAATGAACTATTCAACAATTTAGCTTGAATGTATATACCTTTGATGTCTTCGTTGGATTTGGCTTTCTTTATGGCAGATAGTACATCATCCAATCCTATGGACTGATCGTCGTTGCCGAAAATTCTAGCCCATGGCTTATCCTGAACACGTTCGGAAAGTTGTCCGTCTAAATTGAGCATCAAAATAGAATTCTTTTTGACCGTGACCGAAGTGCCAGATGAGGCAGCGATGCCCGAGATGACCATAATACCGATAAAAAAGAAGATCACACCGGTAATAATAAGACCGGTTACAGTTGCTAGCGTGTATTTCAGAAAATCTTTCATAATTTATATTATTTGTTTTAATGTTATGTCTTATTGTAATAGTTGCATAGACTTGACCAAATGGCAGGGTGAACAAAGTATCGAACGTCTTTTCCTTGTTTCATCGCCTCTCTGATGAATGTTGAACTGATCTCGAGCATAGGCGAGCGAACGATGTGTACTGTAGGGGGTATTGGCTTGTCTACGTCGATCGAATAGCCCTTACGAGGATATACATAGATGTCGTGTGAGTCTATAATTTGTTCCCAGTCTTTCCATTCTTTGAATTTTATCCAATTGTCCGCACCTATGATAAGACTGAACTCTATGTCAAGGTAAGCCTTGCGAAGCTCTTCCAAGGTACGAACCGTATATGATGGCTTTGGCAGGTGGAACTCTAGGTCGGAAGCTTTGAAATGAGGACAGGCAACGATTGATTGGTTGACTAATTGCAAGCGGAATTCTTCAGGAAGTAGTTCTTCTCCTTCTTTCCACGGATTACTTGGCGACACTACAAACCATATCTCATCGAATTTCTCAAATTCGCAGAGATAGTTGGCTAGTGCCAAATGTCCGATATGAATGGGGTTGAAAGAACCGCTATATATTCCTACTCGCTTCATATAAGGCTTTTATTTTAACTCATTGTCCAAAAATATTTTTACTGCTTCCAACGTTTCTGCCTTGGCTTTCTCTAGTTTATCGTTGGTAATAACCACATCGTATTGAGGCGCAAATGATAATTCAAAAGATGCCTTCTCTATGCGTTTTTTTATCATTTCGGCTGTATCGGTCGCTCTTGATTCCAAACGCTTTTGCAGCTCTTCAATAGATGGGGGTTGTATAAAGATCGATAATGCTCTGTTGCCGTAATGTTTTTTTATATTACATCCTCCTTTTACATCTACATCGAATACTACATTTTCTCCCATTTCCAGTTGCTTCTCTACTTGTGATTTTAGTGTGCCGTAGAAACGTCCGGCATAAACTTCTTCGTATTCTAGCAAATCGCCTTTAGAGATACGTTCTTTAAATTCTTCTTGAGATAAAAAGAAATATTCAACACCGTCTTTTTCTTCACCACGTGGGGGACGTGTCGTCGCCGAAATAGAAAAAGCAAGGTTTAATTGCTGCTGAAGCAAATAGTTGATAATTGTCGATTTGCCTGATCCGGACGGAGCAGAAAAAATGATAATTTTTCCCCTTATCATAACTACATTATATTAAGAACCTGCTCTTTAATTTGCTCTAGTTCGTCCTTCATTTGAACGACAATCTTTTGCATTTCCGCCTGATTGGATTTACTTCCCAACGTATTGATTTCACGTCCCATCTCTTGTGCAATAAATCCTAATTTTTTACCTTGTCCTTGGCCGCTTTCAATGGTTGTGATGAAGTAATTCAGATGATTGCTCAAACGTTGTTTTTCTTCACTAATGTCCAGTTTTTCAATATAGTATATCAACTCTTGCTCAAAGCGGTTGTTATCATATTGTACATCCAGATATTTATTGAGTGATTCTTGAATACGGCTTTTTATTTTGTCGACACGATCTTTTTCATATGGTTCAATGCTACCGAGCAGTTGAGTAATGTTCGCAATCTTTTCTCTCAATTTTTTCTCAAGTGCTGCACCTTCTTGTCTACGGAATTCCAGCAGTTGTTCAATCGCTTTTTTGATTGTTTCATGTGTTGTATTCCATTCTTCGCTTGAAAGTTCGGATGTCTCGTTTGCCGACAATACGTCAGGCATCTTTAGTAATGTCTGAAACCATTCTTCCGGAAGAGGAATATTTAGATCGGTTGAGATATCTTTAATCTGCCTGTAATATTCGGCTACAAGATTCTGATTGATATGAGTCGCATCGGCTGCACAGTCTTTTTTCTCTACCCATAATACGAAATCTACTTTGCCCCTTTCAATGGATGCGTTGATTTCTTTTCGAGTATCCATTTCTTTTTCACGATATGAGGGAGCCATCCTCATTGACAAATCCATAGCCTTGCTATTAAGTGATTTGATCTCTACATTTATTTTTTTATCGGGAAAATCGGCTGTAGCTTTACCATATCCCGTCATTGATAAAATCATAATACCTTCTTGTTTTTTGCAAAAATACACTTAAATTTTCAAGATTCCATCATAAATCATCGTTTAATTGTTTTCATATATGCGGATAACTAAAAATAATCTATTAATTTTGCATCGTAATTTAATAGTTTATTATGTCTTGTATATTAAATATTGAAACATCTACCAATATCTGTTCGGTTGCAGTGAGCCAAGATGGGGCTGTTATTTATCAACAGCAAGATGAAAAAGGTACTTCGCAGAATGTTTCTTTAGGATGTTTTGTTGATAAGGCTCTTTCTTTTATAGATAGCCATGCTATTCCTTTGGATTCGGTTGCTGTGAGTTGCGGTCCTGGTTCGTATACCGGTCTTCGTATTGGCGTTTCGATGGCAAAAGGTGTTTGTTATGGTTTGAATGTTCCTTTGATAGGAATTCCAACACTTGAGGTACTTTGTGTACCGATCTTGTTGCATCAGGAGGAATTGCCCGAAAATGCACTGCTCTGTCCGATGATCGATGCCCGCCGCATGGAAGTTTATTCTGGAATTTACGACCGAGCATTGAACTTGGTAAAACCTATTTCTGCCGATATTATCGAAGAGAATAGCTATGTTGATTTTATGGAAAAACAGCCTGTCTATTACTTTGGTAACGGTATGGATAAATGCAAAGACAAAATAAAACATCCTAATGCTCATTTTATTGATGACGTTGTACCGTTGGCATCTATGATGTTCCCGTTATCCGAAAAAGCGGTGGCCAAAGAGGATTATAAGGATGTAGCTTATTTCGAACCTTTCTATTTGAAAGAGTTTATTGCGACGAAGCCTAAAAAGTTACTCTAGGAAGATTTTTATTTTATGAAATATAATACGCAACAAAAGAAAATGCTATTACCCGAATATGGACGGAGCATACAGAACATGGTGGATTACTGTTGTTCTATTTCTCAAAGAGAGGAACGTCAGCGCTGTGCCAACAGTATCATTGCTACCATGGGAAATATGTTCCCACAACTTCGTGATGTCCCTGATTTTAAACATAAATTGTGGGATCATTTGGCCATAATGTCCGATTTTAAATTGGATATAGATTACCCTTACGAAGTTATCAAAGAGGATAACTTGATTGTTAAACCCGATCCGATTTCTTATCCACATAAGAAGATTCGTTATCGGCATTACGGTCAGATTATTGTCGATTTAATAGATAAAGCATGTGAAATGCCGGAGGGAGAAGAACGCGACAACTTGGTTGCATTGATATGCAATCATATGCGGAAAGATTATGTGTTGTGGAATAAAGATCATATTGATGATGGCAAGATAAGCGAGGACCTGAAAGAATATTCTTCCGGGAAATTGTGCTTGACAGAGCATATCTCCGATCTTATGCAGCAGCGTTTTACTGTTTTTGGGCGCCCCTCTAGCGAAAGGAAAAGTAATGGTAACGCTAAAAACCAAAAGAACAATAAAAGAAATTTTAAAAAGTAATTCTTAATCGTTTTTTACATGTCATCATTTATTATAGAAGGCGGTCATAAGTTGAGTGGCGATATTTATCCTCAAGGGGCAAAGAATGAAGTGCTCGAAATTCTTTGTGCTACATTGCTTACCAAAGAGGTGGTGACAGTGAGCAATATCCCCGATATATTGGATGTGAATAATTTGATTCTACTCTTGGGCGAGATGGGGGTCAAAATTGTTAAACTCGGACTCGGTTCTTATAGTTTTGAAGCCGCTTCGCTGGATCAACGATATTTGCAAAGTGATGACTTTTTGCAGAGATGCTCCAAATTGAGAGGTAGCATTATGCTGGTAGGACCATTGCTCGCTCGCTTTGGAGAAACTCTTATTTCGAAGCCGGGTGGTGATAAAATAGGACGCCGTCGATTGGATACGCACTTCCTCGGTATCCAGAAATTGGGGGCTCTTTTTGAATTTGTAGAAGACAAAAGTGCATATCGTATTACAGCAAAAGATGGCTTGACGGGGACCTATTTATTACTCGATGAGGCATCCGTTACCGGAACGGCCAATATTATCATGGCTGCGGTTCTGGCAAAAGGAACGACTATTATATACAATGCTGCATGCGAACCTTATATTCAACAACTTTGTAAAATGTTGAATCGAATGGGAGCCCGAATATTAGGGGTTGGCTCCAATTTGTTGACTATCGAAGGGATCGAAGAGTTGCATGGTACGGAGCACAAAGTACTGCCCGATATGGTAGAGGTGGGCAGTTTCATCGGCATGGCTGTAATGACAGCCAGTGAACTTACTATTAAAGATGTTTCTTATGAAAATTTGGGCATTATTCCTGATAGCTTTCGCCGTTTAGGCATCAAACTTGAACAACGAGGAGATGATATTTTTGTTCCTCTTCAAACAACATATCAGATAGAATCTTTTATAGACGGTTCTATCATGCAATTGGCCGATGCTCCATGGCCGGGTCTGACTCCCGATTTGCTTAGTGTGTTGTTGGTCGTGGCTACTCAAGCTGCCGGTAGTGTACTGATTCATCAGAAAATGTTCGAAAGTCGTTTGTTCTTTGTAGACAAATTGATTGACATGGGGGCTCAAATTATATTGTGTGATCCGCATCGGGCTGTTGTCATCGGACACAATCATCATTTTCGTCTGAAAGCCAACAATATGTCTTCGCCCGATATTCGTGCCGGAATAGCATTGCTCATTGCAGCAATGAGTGCCGATGGAGTGAGTCGCATTAGCAACATTGAGCAGATAGATCGTGGATACCAGAATATTGAGGGGCGGCTTAATGCGCTTGGCGCTAGAATAACTCGTATATGATCCGGAAAGAAGAATTATATCAAATAGGCAGGTTTAACAAACCTCATGGCGTTCATGGTGAGTTACTGTTTACTTTTACCGACGATGTTTTTGATAGGGTCGATTGTGACTACTTTGTTTGTTTGATCGATGGCATCTTTGTTCCTTTTTACATAAGCGAATATCGATTTAAATCCAATAATACCGCACTTGTCATGCTTGATGGAATAGCGACGGTAGAGAGGGCACGAATGTTGGTAGGCGTTGATGTATTCTTTCCGCTTAAATATATAAAGGAGGAACAGAAAGACGAATTATCTCTTCAATATTTTGTAGGGTTTTCTGTCAATGATGTCGCTCATGGTTTGTTGGGAGTTATAAAAGAAGTGGACGATTCGACAGCCAATGTCTTGTTCTCTATCGAAAATGAACAGGGAAAGCAACTGCTGGTGCCCGCACAGAATGAACTAATTAGTGATATAGATTATCAAACACGGACTATAACCTTTGATTTGCCCGAGGGATTAGTGACAATAAACCATGAATAAAGAGATAAAAAAGAAAAGAATAGCTATTTTAGGGGCAACGGGTTCTATTGGTACTCAAGCTTTGGATGTGATAGAACAGCATGCTGATTTATACGAAGTACGTGTGCTTACTGCTTACAACCAAGTAGATTTGCTGGTGCAGCAAGCTCGTCATTTTATGCCGGATGTTGTTGTTATCGCCAATGAAGAGAAATATGAGAGAGTGAAAAATGCTTTATCCGATCTGCCAATCAAAGTATATGCCGGTGCAGAAGCTCTATGCGAAGTGGTCGAAATGGATACGGTAGATATGGTATTGACAGCTATGGTTGGTTATGCCGGCTTAAGGCCTACGATACATGCCATTAAGGCACACAAAGTTATTGCTCTTGCAAACAAAGAAACCTTGGTTGTTGCCGGTGAACTTATTGAACGGCTTGCAACCGAATACAAATCTGCCATCATCCCTGTCGATTCAGAGCATTCGGCTATATTTCAATGCTTGGCAGGGGAGGTTGGTAATGAAATAGAAAAAATATTGTTGACTGCATCTGGAGGTCCGTTCCGCACTTTCAGCAAACACCAACTACAGTCTGTGACATCTGTTCAGGCGCTGAAGCATCCTAATTGGACAATGGGAGCCAAAGTAACGATCGACTCTGCTTCTATGATGAATAAGGGATTTGAAATGATGGAAGCCAAATGGCTGTTTGGCGTAGATCCCGAGCAAATCGAAGTACTCGTCCATCCTCAATCTATTGTTCATTCGATGGTTCAGTTCAAAGACGGTGCTGTAAAAGCGCAGTTGGGAGTGCCAGATATGAGGCTTCCTATTCAGTATGCTTTTTCTTATCCCAATAGAATCATATCCGATATCGGCCGGATTGATTTTTCTGTCTGTCAATCGCTCACTTTTGAACATCCCGATACCGAACGCTTTCCTAATTTGGCACTAGCTTTTGAGGCCATGAAGCGGGGAGGAAATATGCCTTGCATTGTCAATGCGGCCAATGAAATAGCTGTGATGGCATTTATGCATGATGAAATAAGTTTTTTGGGAATGAGCGATCTTATTGAAAAGATGATGTCGAGAGCGGTATTTATCAAACAGCCGACTTATGAGGATTATGTAGCGACCGATAGTGAGGTGCGCTGCATGGCAAAAGAATTAATCAAAGTAAAAACAGTTTAGAATTTTATAATGGAAACATTTCTTATTAGAGCACTTCAGTTGATAATGAGTTTATCATTGCTTGTTATTATTCATGAAGGAGGTCATTTCTTGTTTGCTCGTTTATTTAAGGTTCGGGTAGAGAAGTTTTATATATTTTTCGATCCTTGGTTTTCGCTATTTAAGTATAAAGCTAAAAATAGCGAAACAGAGTATGGCGTCGGTTGGTTGCCACTTGGTGGTTATGTCAAGATTGCCGGGATGATAGACGAGTCGATGGATGTCGAGCAGATGAAAAAGCCGGCACAGTCATGGGAGTTTCGTTCCAAGCCTGCTTGGCAACGTCTTCTAATAATGGTGGCAGGTGTGCTTTTTAATTTTCTGTTAGCACTGTTCATCTATTCGATGATATTGTTTACTTGGGGCGATCAGTATATAGATGTTCATAAGGCTCCGTTGGGAATGTCTTTCAATGAGACTGCCAAAAAAGTGGGCTTTCATGATGGCGATGTACTCTTGTCTGCCGATGGATATAAATTTGTTCGTTACGACGGCGAAGCTTTGAGCAAAATTGTTGATGCTCGAGAAGTGACAGTTCGGCGTGATGGTAAAGATATGGCTGTTTATATTCCAGATAAATTGATGGAGAAATTGATGGGGGACAGCTTGAAGTTTGCCACTTATCGCTTTCCTTTTGTTGCCGATTCGATAAGAATCAATTCTCCGGCGGCCAAGGCTGGCTTGATGCATGGTGACAGTATCGTTGCGTTGAATGGAAAATCTATTTCATTTCTTGACTTTAAGAAGGCGATGTCCGATTGTGAAAAATCATCCAAAACACAACACGCTGATTCTGTCAACCCACACCGCATTACGTTGTCGTTCGTTCGGAATAAGCAACTCCATACGGTGACTTTCGATACAGATACTCATTTCCAAATAGGAGTTGTTCCGGTACAAGACTTGATGGCCATCATGCCGATGGTAAATCATCATTATGGTTTCTTTGAGTCATTTCCTGCCGGTATTAAACTAGGTGTTAATACATTGGGAGGTTACGTCAATAGTATGAAATATGTCTTCTCTAAAGAAGGGGCCAAACAGCTTGGCGGCTTCGGCACGATAGGCAGTATTTTCCCTGCTACGTGGGATTGGCATCAATTCTGGTACATGACGGCTTTCCTTTCTATTATTTTGGCTTTCATGAACATTTTGCCTATTCCTGCATTGGACGGAGGACATGTGTTTTTCTTGCTGTATGAAATGATCACTCGTCGTAGACCAAGTGACAAATTCTTGGAATATGCTCAGATGGTAGGTATGGGAATATTATTTCTTCTATTGATATGGGCCAACTTTAATGATATATTAAGGTTCTTCTTCCGATAGAGCATTAATCATTATAATCATTAGGTCCCATCAAGTATATAATGCCTGATGGGACTAATTTTTTATCTTTTTCTTGGAAAAACATATCTTTGGCACGTGGTTTGTTTTTACCTTTTCGTCGATCGTTGCGATTCATCATTTGCACGAGGAAAACATCGGCCTAAAAAAAGAAATTGAATAATAATAAATAAAAAACATAACAATCATGGGAAAGATTATTGGTATTGATTTAGGAACAACAAATTCCTGCGTAGCAGTTTATGAAGGCAATGAGCCGATAGTAATTGCAAATAGTGAGGGCAAACGCACTACACCTTCAGTAGTAGCATTTGTTGAAGGTGGCGAACGTAAAGTAGGCGACCCTGCCAAACGTCAGGCTATTACAAACCCGGAACGCACCGTTTACTCTATTAAGCGTTTTATGGGTGAGAATTGGGGACAAGTACAGAAGGAAGTAGCGCGTGTTCCTTTTAAAGTGGTCAGCGAAAACAATATGCCTCGTGTATCGATAGACGACAAACTTTATACACCTCAAGAAATCTCTGCAATGGTTCTTCAGAAAATGAAGAAGACTGCCGAAGATTATTTGGGAACTGAGGTTAAAGATGCCGTTATTACTGTACCTGCTTATTTCTCGGACTCTCAACGTCAGGCAACCAAAGAAGCTGGCGCTATTGCCGGTCTGAATGTGAAACGTATTGTCAACGAGCCGACTGCTGCTGCATTGGCTTATGGTATTGACAAATCCAATAAAGAAATGAAGATCGCCGTATTCGACTTGGGTGGTGGTACTTTTGATATCTCTATCTTGGAGTTCGGCGACGGTGTGTTCGAAGTTCTTTCTACCAATGGTGATACTCATCTTGGTGGTGATGATTTTGATCAGGTTATTATCAATTGGCTTGTTCAGGAATTTAAGAATGACGAGGGAGCCGATATATCAAAAGATCCGATGGCATTGCAACGTCTAAAGGAAGCTGCAGAAAAAGCGAAGATAGAATTATCTTCTTCGATGAGTACAGAAATCAATCTACCTTATATAATGCCTGTAGGTGGAGTGCCTAAGCATTTGGTTAAGAATCTGACTCGTGCCAAATTTGAATCGTTGGCTCACGAATTGATTCAAGCATGTCTCGAACCTTGCAAAAAAGCTATTACCGATGCCAAACTTGCTACATCAGAAATTGATGAGGTTATCTTGGTTGGTGGATCTTCTCGTATACCGGCCGTTCAGCAATTGGTTCAAGATTTCTTCGGAAAAGTACCATCCAAGGGTGTCAATCCCGACGAAGTGGTTGCTGTAGGTGCTGCCATTCAGGGAGCTGTCTTATCCAACGAGATCAAAGACGTTGTTTTGCTTGATGTTACTCCGTTGTCTTTGGGTATCGAAACATTAGGTGGCGTTATGACAAAGCTGATTGATTCCAACACGACTATACCTTGCAAGAAAAGCGAAGTGTTTTCTACTGCTGCCGACAATCAGACAGAAGTAACGATCCACGTGCTGCAAGGAGAACGCCCTATGGCTACTCAAAACAAATCCATCGGTCAGTTCAATCTGACAGGTCTCGCTCCAGCTCGTCGTGGTATTCCGCAGATCGAGGTTTCTTTCGATATTGACGCCAATGGTATATTAAGCGTTTCGGCAAAAGATAAAGCTACCGGCAAAGAGCAAGCTATCCGCATCGAGGCTTCCAGTGGTTTGAGCAAAGACGAAGTCGACAGAATGAAGGCAGAGGCTGAGGCTAATGCAGAAGCAGATAAAAAGGAACGCGAAAGAATCGACAAGATAAACGGTGCCGATAATATGATATTCCAGACCGAAAGTCAATTAAAAGAACTTGGAGAAAAACTCTCTGCCGACAAGAAAGCTCCTATTGAAGCTGCTTTGCAGAAACTGAAAGATGCTCGCAAATCGGAAGATTTGTCAGCTATCGATGCAGCAATGGCAGAAATTAATACCGCATTCCAAGCAGCTAGTGCCGAGATGTATGCTCAGAGCGGTGCTCAGCAAGGTGCCGGTGCACAGCAACAACAGGCTGGTCCTGATATGAATGCCGGTCAGGCAGACAATGCACAAGGCTCAGAAGCTAAGAGTGGCGATAATGTTCAAGATGCCGATTTCGAAGAGGTGAAATAATTTCGACAAATCGGTCGTCGTACAACGATAATAAAAAAGCGTGTGGCTCAACAGAGTCGCACGCTTTTTTATTATCGTATTTATTCTATTTTGAGAATTACGATGGCTCTTTCATAAGAACTAATCCTTTATCTTTGTACCATCAGAATAGTCGTGGTAGATTTGGTACATGCTGTCAGGAAATCCATAGCCCGAACCTTCGCAGTTCTTAAGAATCTTTTCTATGCGAGCTTGGAACTTTGATTGCAATCCATTCTTTTGAACGTACTTCATAGCTGCCTCAAAGTTGGTGTACGAAGAATCATAAAAAGAGTCCCATAAATCTCCACAACCATTAGCTACCTCTGAGGCACATTCGGATATATAAAGCATCAAATCGGCTATAAGATGGGTAGAGGGATTCAGTGTTTTGAAGTCTTTGACTGTTTTCTTGCATACCGAAAATCTCATTTTACCATCACCTCGTTTTGGAAAGAATTCTTTTGTGATAATTTCCTTGTATTCTTTGAACTTCTCATGATCATTTGGGCGTATGGCATACTCTAGAAACTCTTTTGCTTCTTTGCGAGCCGTATAGAGGTCCATCACTAAATTTACTAGCGAAGTCTTGTCAAGAGACATGACATACTTCTTAACATCTGTTTTTGACATATCCGATTATAAAATAAATGGTCTTACTCTTTGAATAGCAATACATGAATGGCATCATATAACTGACGTTTCTTATTTGAAATACAAAAATAGTAAAAATACGTCAGATATGGCAATTGTTTAATATATTAGCCCTTAGTTTATGCTAGAATAATAGATCCATTTGACAAACGAAAAGAAGAACAAATTAGTGTTGAGACCGTAATGTTGAAAACTTTCTGCAAGATGTCACCTCTTTGTTCCCCATTATTTAGTATATTTGTCAAGTTAATGACCTTAAATGAAGTTGTTTACTTAAAAACTCATCAGTTACGTGAATTTATAACGTAGCATTAATACAATATGAACGAACAAGATATACATAAGTTGCTTGCCGATGGCGAGCGTGTAACATTGGAATGCAAGAAAGCACAAAACAATGTGCCCAATACTATGTGGGAAACATATTCGGCATTCGCCAATACCTATGGCGGAACGATTCTGTGCGGTATCTTTGAAGATAAAACCTTGGTTCTGGGTTCCCGCTCATCCTTAGTGAGCGGAATGAAAAGCACTGGTTGAAACCAGAACTAATTGAGCAACCCGAGTTGATGCAAGTGAAGCTCATTCTGCATATAGAAGATAAGGTAGAGAAGTCTTTTGTGTCACATGATGAGACAAAAAATGTCACCAAAGATGTCACTAAAGATGTCACAAAAGAAATTACTGAACGCCAACGTGTTATCATTGAAAAGATCATTCAGAATGGCACAATAACGACCTCCGCTTTGACACAAAAGATTGGCATATCACAAAGAACTCTAATAAGAGAGCTTTCATTGTTACAAGCGAAAGAAATTCTTTCTCGTGAAGGTGGGTGCAGGGATGGAAGATGGATAATAAAATAAAGAGGCTAATAAGATATTAACTATTATGAGCACAAAAAATCTAAGAAAGAAATTACCACATTTGATGCTGCTCTTAGTGTTTTCAACATTCTGCAGCTGTTCCATCTGGAGAGGTTTGGTTATGGATGGACCTAAGGGACCTGATTTTTATGACTATCGCCATTTCGAAAGAGATACCATATATAATGGTGATAAAGTCTTTAAGTTTCCATACGCTGCTGGAAAAAGTGCCATTTCGCAAACCGAAAAGTTTACTGCCGACTCTCTGCATTGCACCATGGATTCATTGGTTAATCGATTTTTAGGATACGATAGCCAACTACTAATCATCCACGATGATAGCATCGTCTACGATCATTGTGTGGCACCTCACCTGCCGGGACAGAATGCAACGATATTCTCTGTATCAAAATCTTTAACAAGTCTGCTTTGTGGTATTGCGATTGACGAAGGATACATAAAAAGTGTAGATGACCCTGTCACAAAATACATGCCCGAATTACGTAAGTACAATGCAACATACGATAAACTGAAGATTATCCATCTGCTTAATATGCAGGCTGGCTTCGATTTTACAGACATCTATTCTCTTCGACATCTTAAAAACCTTCATAAAATGTGCTTGTTGCAGTATGGTAGGAATTATTCGAAAGTTTTCCGCCACATGCAATTTGCTTATCAACCTGGAACCAAGCACGAATATAACAGTGCCGTCACAGGCTTGCTGAGTCTGATAATAGAGCGGGCAACGGGTCGGAGCTATGCCGACTATATGAGTGAAAAGGTGTGGAAACCACTCGAAATGGAGCAATTTGGTTGGGTGACTCTCGACAGTAGGAAACATCACCATGCTCATGGCTTTGGTGGAGTAGGTACGAATGCTTACGATTTGGCAAAGATAGGTCAACTCTATTTGAACAAAGGGGTATGGAATGGTAAGCGTATCGTGAGCGAAGATTGGATCAACCATTCACCTGGAGATTCAATGAATAATGGGGGATATCACTATAATTGGTATCTTGAGTTTAACGGAAATAAGAATTCAACATTCGGATCATTCTATGCATTAGGAATTGGCAGGCAGTTTATATATGTCTATCCTAAGAAGAAAGTGGTTGCAGTGATGGTTTCTAAAGATAGCCAAGAACCTAATTGGCTTTGGATCCCATCGTGGCTCGATATAATATGCAATAATAGATACTAACTAATAAGTAAATATGAATGCGTATTATCCTTATCCGTATGGGGCGCATGAAACTACCGTATCTTGCACTATAAACTTCTTTATGTTGTTGCGGTAACTTCCGTTAGTTACTGCGGTAACATGAGTATGTTGTTTGCGACTCACGCCCGTGAGTCGCAAACAACATATGTTAGTTTTCTCGGTGACGTCCTTATGTTTTTTTGAAAACATAAGGACGTCAACATTTTTAGGTCCTTATGTGATTTCGGAATGATAAGGACTCATTGATGAAAGTGGGGCGTATGCATCAAATTTTATCTTCATAATAGTCTTTGCCACTTCCGTATGACACCATACGGCGCTATCCTACAGTATGTTAACTGCGCACCGTATACAACGCCAGCGGAAAAAGGTCCGAAAATCGGGCCAAGAGCATATTACAGATACGTTATTTTCAGCGGACCTCTGTTTAGAACCTGTCTAAATGATGGTCTACAGGTGTATTATGAAGCGTTTTGTGATAAACGAGAGTCTCTTATCTATTGAGCATCTCGTGTCACTTAGTCTCTTGGCTTTTACTGATGAGCTTGAGACGTGCATCCTCATTAATGCAAGATTGCGTTGATCTAAAGTAGTGATATGGATGCTGTTTTTAGAGCGTTTTGGGAGGTGAACATAGAGAGCGATACTGATACTATTTTAACCATATCGAAGTGCCACTTCTAGATGAACAAATTGAAGCTTCGTTTTCGAAAAATGATAAGGACGAACATAAAAATTCATAAGGACAAAAATAAATGTTTATACTTACAAACTTTTATTTTCGTCCTTATGATTTTCTTACTCTATATCAGTGTGTTGCGAGCGTAATCTTTGTGCTGTTGCTATTATTCGATTAATATTCGAACGATAGCTTGAGAACGAAATAGTGCCTCACAAGGCCCTACACCTGATGTTCGGATAAAAAAGTATCAGTATCGCTCTCTATGTTCATCTTACGAAACGTTCTGGAAAAAAAACATAAACTTTGCGTAATGTACTGTTTATTAGTAAGTTTATGTGCTAGTATGGTGATCATCATGCAAATAGAAATACTGATATGAGTGTATTGTTGCCCGCTTAATTGGATATTGGAGGCGAATCTGATAAATTCATTCAAGAATCTTTTTAGAATTTTAATCGCAGTCCGGCAACCAATTCTCGGCCTGGTGAAAGCAACGCATAGCGACGTTTGGAATAATCAATACGATTGTCTACCTTGTCAAGGATATTGTCGATACCTAAACTTGGTTCTACAATCAGATATTTGTTGATCTTGAAGGTATGAGTTGTGTTGAAATTGATAGTGCCGTAACCTGGTGCATCCTCGTAATCGTTAAAATAGGTACGACTTTGGAAACGTCCGTTCAAGTTTGCATTTAATGTATATCGGCCCCACGTTTGATTGTAGTTGGCAGTAACAGTTGCAGAGTTTTTGACACTACGGTCGAGTAGTTTCCATACGCCTCCTGTTCGGGTGCGCGCATAGGTATAAGCATAGTTGGCTGTTAGGTTTAAATTATTTGTAATATTGTAGCTGGCTTCAATATTGAGACCTCTTATGATGCATTTGTCACTGTTGACATATTGTCCATAGTAAGTCATTTTGTTGAAAGTGGCATCAGTGATGTCGTCTGGAAATTCTTCTTTTAGCATTTTCTTGGCTGCATCGTCTATGGGTATATTGTTTTTTACAATCATGTCATTGATGAAATTCAGATACCCCATAATGTTGAGAGTAAAGCGCTGATTGGTGTAGCCTGCACTCAAAGAAAGGTAGTTGCTGGTTTCCGGATCCAAATTTTTGTTGCCGAAGGTAACGACTGGTTTGCCACCCATACTGGAATTGAAGTAATGGTAATAGAGTTCGTCCAATCCCGGAGCGCGAAAGCCGCGAGCGTAGTTGAAGCGGAAATTGAAACAGCCTGGGGTATAGTTCAAAGCGAACTTTGGTGAGAAGTTGCTACCGAAGGTCTCATGCTTATCATAGCGTAGTCCGAATGTTGCACGCAAGTCTGGCAATACCTGCATGTCGTGTTGTGCATAAACGGATGTTGTATAAGTATGATTGTCGGTGTTTCCGGCAGTTGCGAGTAGAAAGTCTTTACGCCAATCGAGTCCGAAAATCGTAGTAGAATTGGGCGTGAAATGATTCGTGTTTTTGAGCTCTGCCTCATAGTACTGCTGTTTTTTTCTCATTTCGTAATCACCATCAACATGGCTGCCTTTTGCCGCAGAATTGTACTCATAGCCGTAGCGGTAGTTGTCGCTGGTGAAGTCGAATAGCAAGGAGTTCTGTTTTGTAAACTTATATTGGGCGCCGGCTCCAAAACGCAGAGATTTGTAGCGTAGGTCGTAGTTATAGCCGCCGGCTTTTCCATCTACGGGTAGTGGACGATCTGTTTTCTTATAAGAGTAGTCGATATCGCCGTAAAAAGAGAGTGATTTGAATGGTTCGTACGTGAAGTGTTGACCGATTCCGTTGGTGTGATAGCCCAGAAATAGTGGGTCTATGCTTTGCTGTGTATTACCCGAGTTGCCTTTCACGTACTCAAGAGGGTTGTTGCGGTAGCTATCAGCTTCGTCATGTTTAAAATTGGTGTAACTGCCAAATCCTCTGTAATTGATATTCAGATTGACACTTTGCGTGTTTTGTCCTTTCCCTGAGAAACGGGAGTTGGTGGTGACACTTATCAACTCGCTTTTCGGTTGATCGGTAATAATATTGATGACACCGCCAATGGCATCACTTCCGTAGAGAGAAGAAGCTGCTCCATTGAGTACTTCGATACGCTTGATTTGTGCTATGTTGATGCGGTCGATATCCACATTTCCGGAGATGTCGCCTACAAGCTTCTTGCCGTTAATCAGGATTAGCACGTACTTATTGCCTAACCCGTTCTGGCGGAGATAGGAGCCCATGGCATTGGGCATGAACTCGATATTTGGCATTAGACGGGTCAGAGCATCATTAAAGGTGCTGATGCCTTGTTTCTGAATTTCTTGTGTGGTTATAACATGTACTGGTGTTGTTGAAGATCTGAGATATTCGTGGTGACCGTTTCCTGTTACGACAACGGGGTTGAGTTGGTGAATTGTGTTGACCATACTCGAATCTTTTTTTACCTTCTGCTGTGCTGATATTCCCAGTGCACAATTACAGAGGATCAGCATTAATAACATTTTCTTGTTTCTCATATTTCTATATCTATTTTAATGTTTTATTCATTTCTTGGATTTGACTGATGATATGATTCTTTACTTCAGGAAGAGTTGCAAGTCCCCCATGCCACACTTCTACATCGTAACCGAGAGTTGTGAGTTTCTGCTTCCATATACCCTGAATATCATTCACGGCATGATTGCCTGCAATCATTAGAAGTGGGTATAGAATGATGTGTTTGCCTTTATTAATGGCGAGTATCTTCTTGATATTATCTAGATTTGGATATCCTTCGATAGTGGCTACATGATAATTATTGTATCCCTGGTCGTGTAGCATATAGTCCAACTGAGAATAGATAGCATTGGCCGGACCGTCAGTGCCATGACCTACCAGAACGACCGTTTTCATTGGCTCTGTAGTTATGTGTGATGTCAGTACTTTCACCATCCACTTGCAGTCGTTCACTCCCCAGAGAAGTGGTTTGCCGATGCAAATTGTGTCAAAATCGGCTTTCACTTTTTGCACGGCATCACCGATAAGCGCAGTCATTACTCCATCTAGTAGGTCGGATGTCTGTATGATGACCTTTTTGTAGCCTTGTTGATGAATCTTTTTCAATGCTTGTTGGATATCATCTTTGTGAATGCCGCGTTTTTTCAGAGTATTGATGATCATCTTCGAAGAGTAGGCTTCGGAAACCTTACAGTCGGGGAAAGCGTTCTCTAGATCTTTATTTAGTGCGTCGATGGTAAGAGCTCGGCTAGCATCATTCGCAGTTCCATAATGAACCATGAGAATTGCACTTTTTGCATTAGGTATTTGTGCCATCATAGAGATGGCGAATAGTGAAAATAATAGGGTTGATGTAATTCTTTTCATAATTTGCTTATATGTTTCGAACCGCGAAGGTATGGGGAATACGAAGATGTTACAATACCCAAAAATAGGTAAATGAAAGACGATATAGGTAAATTATTTTTTTGTGAAAAGAACAGAGGGAAAGAGCATAAAACGATAATCGCACGAAAAGAAACAAGAAAAGATGCAACAATCTTGTCTCGCTAACACTTGAAAAGGACTCATGCATATATGAATCATTTCGATATTCTACCGTTGCGTAACCCTCCTTCTTATATCATATCAACTAGCTGTATATTAATGTTTTGTGTACGTATGGTAATAGTTTGACTGCTTAGCGATGTAAACCTTATCTTGCCGTGAGAAACATTCGTGTGCTTTAGCATAGCTTCCTATTACGTTAAGAATTGATGCTTGTTATATGCTCTGATTTGTTAATGTTGTACAATAGCAATCTTTTTATAGTTAAAAGAACTTATACTTTCTTCGCTTCTTTTTGATAATTAAAATTTATCCTTTTTATTTGTCAGACAAATAATACTAATATAGTAATTTGGATAAATTAATATTTAAAAACAATAGTCAATACCAATTATAATGGATCAATTAAAAATTAGTGAGCATCAAGTGACATTGGTGGATCAAATAGAAGAGAAGTTACTGAATTATTTTAAAGAGAATAACTTATTGGCTGGTAGTTTAATTCCAAATGAAAATGAGTTATCAACATCCTTAGGAGTTGCTAGAAGTGTATTGCGAGAGGCTTTAAGTCGCTTGAAAATGATGGGATTGATTGAAAGCCGCCCGCGAAGAGGAATGATTCTAAGAGAGCCCTCTATATTAGGCGGGATGAAACACATCATGTCACCTCTTATCTTGAGTGAAGAATCTCTTTTTGATCTTCTTGGATTTCGCATTGCTCTAGAAATAGGAATTTGCAGTGATATATTCCAGAATGTAACTCCGAAAGACATTCTTGAACTTGAATACATCGTCAAATTAGGAACTTTTTATGAGAATAATGAATATACACCTATCAGCGAATTTTCATTTCACTCAAAACTATATGAAATAACCGGTAATAAAACAATAATAGAATTTCAAAATATTATTCATCCTGTCATGATCTTTGTGAAGGAGAAATTTAAAGACTTCATCAAACCGATTAATATTAAAATAAAGGCAGACGGAGAATTAGTAACGCATCAAGATTTATTGAATTATATCAAGAAAGGTGATTTTTATGGCTATCAGAAAGCTATAGAACAACACTTTAGTGTGTACAAGCAGTTTATGAAAAATCGAAAATAACACACTTATTACCTACATACAATGCTCTACACTTTTTTTAGAAATATCATTTTATCTCTTATTTTCTTTCTTCCCCAAAATGCTATTTGGGCCCAAAAAGCGAATCCGTCACATGTTTCACTAAATCAGATATATTGGGACAATGATTTAATATTACCTCGACTACAAAATGAAGAAAACAGAGGAGTAGCCGGAGCTTTTTCGGGTATATTATCAAATAATCTCATCGTCGCCGGAGGAACAAATTTCCCTAATTTGATGCCATGGGAAGGTGGAAAGAAAAAATGGTGGGATACTTTATATCTTTATCCGCTGAAAAAGAAAAAGGCAAAGTGGAGAATTTCTGCAAAGGCGTTACCTCATCCAATTGCTTATGGAGTTTCGATACAGCTAGAAAATGGAATACTATGCATAGGGGGATGTGACTCGACACAATGTTACTGTGACGTTTTTATGATTTCTATGGAAAAACATAAAATAAACATCTCTACCGATTGGCCCTCTCTCCCAATACCATTAGCGAATGCTTGCGGTACATTGATAGATGGTAAAATCTATATTATTGGTGGGCAAAAAGAAACAAAAAATGCAACAGCTACAAGCACTTTCTTAATGCTGGACATTAAGAATAAGCAAAAAGGCTGGCAAGTGCTTCCTGCTTGGCCGGGGGGGCCAAGGGGATATGCAGTTTGTGCTGTAACCAAGAGCACATTGTTTCTTTTCAGCGGTAGAAATTATGAAAATGATAGAATTATAGAAGTTTATAAGGATGGTTTTGAATATAATATTTTAACAAATAAATGGAATGCCATTTCCGGAGATTTTCCTTTTATGGCAGGAACTGCCATATCTTTCGACAATAATAATTTTATCATCATGGGAGGGGTCTCCCAGATATTACCAACGACGATTGCTCATCCGGGATTTAGCCATGCAATTAGATTGTTTGATGTTGAACAAAAGGCAATAACAGAGGTGTTGGAAATTCGCCAGTCGATACCTGTGACTACTAATATCCTAAGAAAAGACAATACAATTTATGTTACCAGTGGAGAAATAAAACCAGGCATTAGAAGTCCTTTTATTCTTCGTGGAACAATTACTAAATAATTAATTTTTTTATATGATGGAAAAATTCCAAAGATTAAAGGGCTTGGTAGCCGCGACATTCACTCCTATGTATCAAGATGGAAGTATTAATTACAGCGAAATTCAAAAGTATGCTCAATTGATCGTTAACTCGAGAATCAATGCTGTATTTATTTGTGGTACAACAGGAGAATTTTCTTCATTGACGGTAGATGAAAGAGAAAAGATTTTGGAGACATGGATAGAAGAGTCTAAAGGTCGATTTAAAGTTATTGCGCACGTTGGCAGTAACTGTCAATCAGAATCGATAACGCTTGCAAAGCATGCTCAATCATCTGGTGCTGATGCTATAGCTTCTATTGCACCACACTTTTTCAAACCTGACACTACAAGGGAATTAATAGATTTCTTTAAACCCATAGCAGAGAGTGCTTCAAAGCTTCCCTTCTATTATTATAATATGCCATCAATGACAGGTGTTGATTTGCCTGTGGATGTTTTTCTTACGGAAGGCAAAAAAGAAATACCTAATCTGGTAGGGACAAAATATACTCACAACAATCTGATGGAAATGGGTATCTGCTTATCTTTAAATGATGGAGAGTTTGAAGTTTTAAATGGCTTTGACGAAACTCTTATTGGAGGATTGGCAATGGGAGTCGTTGCCGGAGTTGGAAGTACATACAATTATTTACCGACAGTCTATTCTGAGTTAATCGAGGCGATGTCTAGAGGAGAGATAGAAAAAGCACGAGAATATCAGATGGAGGCGATAGAAATTGTCAAAATAATCATTCGTTATGGAGGTGGAGTACGTGGAGGAAAGGCTATTATGAATTTAATAGGAATAAATTGCGGAAATTGCAGACTTCCAATTAAAGCCTTTTCAGAAAAGGAATACAGTTCGCTCAGAAACGATTTAAACAATACAAGTTCTTTTGCAAATTTAAAAATGTAAGAGGGAAAAGCTTTTGCCCAGTATTATTCCCTCTTACAATGAATTTAAAATTACTTTTAAAACCAGTACAAAGATGACAAAAATAAACCATTTTTATCTACTCTTTATGCTACTATTTTTCCCTTTCTGCAATCTTTTTGCTCAAGAGACAAATATTATAGGCGTTGTAGTAGACACACAAGGGGCCACATTACCAGGAGTATCTGTTACCATTAAACAGCGAAGTAAAGGAACAATAACAGATATTGATGGGAACTTTGCAGTTAAAGCAAGAAAAGGCGAAATATTAATATTTTCTTATGTAGGCTATAAAACTCAAGAAATAGCTATTAAAAATAATTCAAAATTAAGAATCGTACTTGCCGAATCAAATATTAAATTGAATGAGGTAGTCGTTGTCGGTTATGGAACGGAGTCGAGACACACTCTTACATCATCAATAACCAAGGTGAAAGGAGATGTATTAAAAGATATTCCTATCACCACTATAGGAGATGGTTTGAAGGGAAAGATGGCTGGTGTTCGCGTTACAACAACAAATAATCAGCCTGGTGCAGATGTTGAATTTAGAATACGTGGAGGATCGTCTATAAACAATGGCAATAGTCCTCTTATTTTAGTAGATGGGGTGGAACGTTCTATCGAAGGACTAAATCCAAATGACGTTGAATCTATTGAAGTCTTAAAAGATGCCGCTTCTACGTCAATCTACGGTTCTAGAGCATCAAATGGTGTGATTTTAATCACAACTAAAAAAGGATTAATCGGTGCTCCTATTATAACTTTCGAAGCAAGTGTCGCCCTACAATCTCCTGCTCGCAAATACAATTTTCTCAACGCGCGCGACTATCTGTCGATTCTTCGTCCGGCAATAGTGAATAGCAAGACACCCACTTATCTTACAACTGTTGGTTCTGCTGGAACTGGTAATGATAACAGTTCCCTTTACTCAACTCGTTTACTGGCAGACGGAGAATCTGTTCCAAAGGGATGGCAAACGATGGTCGACCCTGTCAATGAGAATCAAACATTGCTCTTTCAAGACAATTCTTTTCAAGATGAAGTGTACAGAAAAACATATTGGCAGAATTATTATTTAGGTATATTGGGAGGAAGTGAAAAAGTAAAATATGCTGCTAGTTTGGGATATACCGATGACGATGGAGTTGCAATAGGCACAGGTTTCAATCGTGCAAATTTCAAATTGGATGTCGATATAAAAGCTACCGACCGTATAAAGATTGCGTTAGGTACCAATTATTCAGAAATGAATCTGGATGAATATGACAATCAGAGAGACATTATATCAAGAGGATTGTCGTGCCCTCCAACTCAGAGATTGTATGACGATGATGGAAAACCTACACGTGGATATAACAGTACATCTCCCAGCCCCTTGTTTTATGCCTATTACAATGATCAAAATAAAAAAATAACGACGTTAACACTTACATCCAACGCAACATATAGAATTTTTGATAGTCTCTTAGCAAATATTCAGGGATCAATTTATCGTAGAAATTATAATGCCGATTCTTTTGAGAAGGCAAATTATTATTCATCTGCACGAACAGCTTCATTCGCTTATAACACGCTAGAAAGAAACAAGCTAGAAGCTTACTTGTCATACCGTTCGACGTTCGGCAAACATTCAATTTCAGTAATTGGCGGCTATTCGTATGTAGACCAAAAATCAAAGCGCTATTCAGCCTCAGCAGAAGGTGGTAACTCTGATAAGATAACAACACTCAACGGAGCACCTACAAAGACAGCCGGTAGTAGCATTATTGAAAAACAGGCGCTTATAGGATTCTTCTCCCGTCTTAATTATGACTACCAAAAGAAATACATGCTTACTTTTACCTTCCGTGCCGATGGTTCTTCCCTCTTTGCCGAAGGTAATCGCTGGGGATATTTTCCGGGAATGGCTTTAGGATGGAATATTACAGAAGAATCTTGGGCGAAAAATACTTTAAAAGATATTCTTTCCATGAAAATGCGTACCAGTTATGGTCAAACAGGTAACAATGGCATCGGGCTTTATGATGCGCTTGGAAAATATTCTGTAGATTACAAATATAATGGCAACGGAGCTATTATGACAAGCACCATGAGTAATAAGGACCTGACTTGGGAGACAACAAACCAATTTGACGCAGGTATTGATGCCGGACTACTAAATAATCGAATCTCTTTCTCTTTAGACTATTTTGATAAGAGAACTAAAAACCTCCTTTTCTCAAAGACATTACCCAATACTACGGGCTTCTCTTCTGTGCAAACGAACGTGGGGAAAGTAAAGTTTTATGGGTTTGACGTTGAAATAAACTCCACTAATATTCAAACAAAAAGTTTTAATTGGAGTACAAATTTCGTGTGGAGTTTTGTAAAAAACAAGGTCCTTAATCTACCTAGAAATGGACGGGATAAAAATCGTATTGGAGGATATTCTATTAAAAAATATGCGAAAGATGCTGATGGCAATATTGCTCAAATAGGAACTGAAGAATTTGGAGGTATTGCTGAAGGTGAATCTTTATATTCGTTTTATGGATACAAAAATGCAGGTATCCTTAAAACCAGCGAAAGCGCCGATAAAGCTCTTTATGATGAGAATGCATCAGGCTGGAGAATGTCTGACAATAATACAGTAAAGGGACGTAAAGATATAGGTGATTATGAGTGGGCTGATCGTAACGGAGATAATAAAATTACAAGCGAAGACATGTTTAAACTAGGTTCCACTGAGCCAACATCAACGGGAAGCATCACTAATACTTTTCGATATAAAAATTTTGGATTAAGCGTTATGCTAGATTGGGCTTTAGGACATTCTGTATACGAAGAATCATATTCGAGGTATTTTCTAGCAACATTTTCTGCAAATTCTGCACTCGTTGATGGAACAAAAAACACCTGGAGTGAATCTAATCGAGAAGCAAAGTACGCACGTTTCGTTGCTAACGATCCTAATTATAGTAACAATTTTGGTAGAACATCCGACGTGTTTACTTATAAAGCAGACTATCTCTGTATACGCGAGGTATCTTTTCAATATACTCTTGCCAATACATTATTAAAGAGATATGGTGTCAAGAATATAACCCTTACAATTTCAGGCAACAATTTGCATTTTTTTACGGCATTGCCTGGAGCGCTATCTCCAGAAAAAGGTACATCTACTACATATAGTTCTTCTTATTATTGCTATCCGCCAGTTCGAAGATTTGCAATTGGAGCAAAAATAACTTTCTAATCTTCTAAAAAAAGAGTATTATGAGAAAAATATTATATATTATCTTGTTTATGATAATATCATTATTTCAAACGTCGTGTTTTGATGTTTTGGATATTGATCAAAAGAGCCAAATTTCTTCGATAAACATGTGGAATACCGAAGAAGATGGCGACGCAGCTACTTACGGAATGTATTATCAATTTCGTAGTGCTTTTAGCTCAAATATTGCCTATTGGGGTGATTATCGCACAGGTGTCTTTAGTACGACTCAAACACTTGCCGGTGATATTCTTGATGCGAATAACAATACGATCGATCCCAATAATCAAGGCGCCAACTGGGAAGGATTGTATAAATTAATTAATACCGCCAATTTAATTATTCGTCATGTCCCGAATATAAGTTTTTCGAATGAAACAAATAAGAACAGAATAATGGCTAATGCTTATTTTGTACGAGCTTTTGCATATTACTGGGTCGTGCGTATATGGGGAGATGCTCCACTACTATTGGACGGATTCGAGACCGATGAAGGAGAAAAATTATTTGCACAAAAAACGCCCAGCGATTCTATTTACAAACAAGTAGAGTCAGACATCGATAAAGCTGTAGAGTTGATACCATCATCTGCTACCGACAATACTGTTGCAACTCCATCAGCAATCAATATGCTAAAAGCTGACTATTGCATGTGGATGGCCAAAGTAAGATTAACAGACCAAACGGAGAAAAGCACATATTACACTAAAGCTCAAGAAGCATTAACAGCTGTTTTGACTAATCCTAGCTATTCATTGGCGGACGATTATTCTAAACTATTTGATGCCACCAATAAAAAATCTACTAACGAAATTATTTTTACTATTCGGTTTGTCAAAGATGAATACGAAGGAGGATTTGCTAAAAACTATCTGCTGAGTGTGAATGCTATTGCAACAAAAGATAAACAATACGTTGGAGACGGAACAGGTAAAACGATTGTTGTTGGTACTGAAGGATCTTTGGCGCAACGCGTTCTATTTACAACTGATTTTATTAACTTTCTTTTTGCAAACACCAAAGACAAGCGAGCACAAGTCACTTATCCTTTAGTTAGTTATAGCAAAAAATATCGTTGGATAAATAAATATATAGGCTCATGGATAAATCAAACTCGAGTTTTCAATTCTGACATCATTGTTTATCGTTTGGCTGATGCCATATTATTCCAAGCAGAATTATATAATGCAACAGGTGAAACAAGTAAAGCTATTTCGTGCTTAAATGATATTGCGTTACGAGCTTATGGCATATCAAAATATTATAAAGAGACTTTGAGCAATATAGAGGTTGATAAATACATAATGGATGAACGTGAAAAAGAATTTGCTGCAGAATGTAAAATATGGTGGGATATGATCCGAATGGGAGTTGTATTCGATCGTGTAAAAACGTTATCCGGGCGACAAGGTGAACCGAATGTTTTATTGTGGCCCATCTCGTATAGTTCTCTAAATTCTAATCCTAATTTAAAATAAATGTAAGGGGATGGTTAAGACTGTTTTGTGTGAACACCTTGATCGTTGAATTACATGAATGTTTTGCAAGAAACTAAGATATTAGTAGTTTAAGTTGTAAATTTGTATTTGAACCTTAAATAGCCATATCTGAATTACTTAAATTCGGATATGGTCTATTTAAAAGATAATTAGAAGAAGGACCTATTATTATAAATGATATAAAAATGAGACGAATTGTTTATTTGTTACTTTTTGTATTGATTGCGATAAATGGATTTTCGCAACAAAACACATATTCAAAATTTTATTATCAGCGTGCCTCTTTGTTCGAAATATTGCCTATGTGTCCAGATGATATAGTTTTTTTAGGTAACAGTATTACTAATGGAAATGAGTGGCATGAGCTATTTGGACAATCTAATATTAAAAATAGAGGTATTAGTGGGGATTGTGCAAAAGGCGTTTTTGATAGATTAAACCCCATTCTTAAAGGACATCCTAAGAAAATATTTCTTTTGATTGGTATCAATGATTTGCAAAGATCGACTCCTCCTGATACAGTAATATATTGGATAAGAAAGGTGATAGAAAAAGTAAAGAAAACATCTCCTTGTACTTCTTTATACATACAGAGTATAATGCCTGTTAATGATACGTATAGAACATTTTCCAATCAAATAACTAATGATCGGGCAATTCAAAATACGAATGTCAAAATAGAACAATTGTGTCTATCACAGAATATTACGTATATAGATGTTTTTTCTAAGCTAAAAGATGAAGAAGGTAAACTTAATTCACAATATACTAATGATGGACTTCATCTTTTGGGAAAAGGATATTTGCAATGGAAGAAAATATTATCACCCTATTTATTTGATTCTCCTATAGTCCAAATAGAGCACCCTATTATTCCTGTACTTACTCACAAAGAAGTAAACCCTGTCATTAGAATCACAGTCATTAGGAATCATAGCAAAACTGATGTCCTCAAAAAACTAATAGTCGCTTTGTCAAAAAGAACTGATATAAAGGATATTCAATCACTTTGCATTTATCAAGCCGATACAAAAGGAATGCCCAATGAAAATATGCCACTTAGTAAAAAGATAGTCCCATCAGAAGAAAATTATTTCAACATACATATACCCATTAATAAGGACACTATCACTTTTTGGGTTACAATAAAGTTAAACAATAAAATTAGTCTGACAGACAAAATAGGTGCGACAGTAACTTCTTTGTCGACGAATAAAAGTGAATTAGTTTTGCCGGAATCAGATTCCGTACCAGAATTAAGAGTGGGGGTTGCTGTACGACAATTTATGCAAGATAATATTCATACTTCTCGCATACCAGGTCTTATAACAACCAATAAAGGTACTCTCATCGCAATATACGACGGCAGGCGGACAAGTAATAAAGATCTACAAGGCGATATTGATATCTGTCTTAATCGAAGTTTTGACAAAGGTTTGACATGGGAACCAATGCAAGTGCCCTTAGATAGAGGAAAATGGGGAAATCTTCCCGAAAAGTATAATGGAATAAGCGATGCTTGCATTCTTTCTGATACAAAAACCGGCACTATTTATATTGCTGGATTATGGATGCATGGGGTATTAGATTCAAAAACAGGAATCTGGGTAGAAGGATTAAACGAAAAAAGCACAGTATGGTCACATCAGTGGAAAGGTCTGTCTACGCAACCTGGAATAGATGAAAAAAGAACTTGTCAGTTTCTTATAACAAAGAGTAGCGATGATGGAAAAACGTGGTGTGAACCTATTAATATAACAAAGGAAATAAAACCGGAAAAATGGTGGCTATATGCGCCTGCTCCGGGAAATGGAATTACTATGAAGAATGGAATTCTCGTTTTCCCAACACAAGGAAGGGATGAAAAAGGGACCCCTTTTTCTAATATTATGTGGAGTAATAACGATGGAAGTACGTGGAAAGTAAGTTCTCCAGCAGCAACAGGGACCACCGAATGTTCGGTGGCAGAACTGCCGGATGGAGATCTGATGTTAAACATGCGTGACAATCGTAATCGGGAAAACGCTATTCAAAATGGGCGACGTATTAGTGTTACGAATAACTTAGGAAGTACATGGTCTGAACACGCCACTTCTCGTAAATCCTTAATAGAACCAACTTGTATGGGTAATCTACATCGTCATGATTATAAAGGGAAATCCATACTCTTATTCAGTAATCCTAATGATAAAACGATAAGAAGAAATATGACAATTAAAATAAGTTTTGATAATGGCAACACTTGGCCTGAAGCAAATCAAATATTACTTGATGAATACAAAAGCGCAGGATACTCTTGTATGACTTCGATTGATGAAGACTTAATCGGTATCTTGTATGAAAGCAGTCAGGCGCAATTGGTCTTTCAACAAATACCGATAAAAGATTTTTATTCTAATGTTAACCAATAATTAAAGTAATGAAAAGTAATAGTAAAATATATCCGTGGATAGTTGTTGCACTGTTGTGGGGAGTAGCCTTTTTGAATTATATGGATCGTCAAATGTTGTCGACTATGAGAGATAGTATGATGATTGATATATCTGAACTGGAATCTGCTGCCAATTTTGGAAGATTAATGGCTGTCTTCCTATGGATATATGGAATAATGAGTCCAATATCTGGAATTGTCGGTGATCGCTTCAGTCGTAAATGGCTCATAATCGGGAGTCTTTTCGTTTGGTCTTTTGTAACGTTATTAATGGGATTTTGCACTAGCTTTACAGAAATATATATTCTAAGAGGTGTGATGGGGGTTAGCGAAGCGCTATATATCCCGGCAGGCCTGTCTATAATCGCAGATTATCATACTGACAAAACACGCTCGTTAGCAGTCGGTCTACACATGACAGGGCTTTATGCAGGACAAGCAATTGGTGGATTCGGAGCTGTTGTAGCAAATATATTTTCATGGCAAACTACTTTTCATGCTTTCGGATTCATCGGAATAGCATATAGTTTAATTCTCATGTTATTTTTGCATGACAAAACAGATAAAGACAGCAACACTGAAAACGTAATACACAAAGAATCCAAATCGCCCTTAAATGGAATGAAACTTCTTTTAGGCAGTCTCACATTTTGGATTATTCTATTATACTTTGCTGTACCTAGTATCCCAGGGTGGGCTACAAAAAATTGGTTACCCACATTGTTTTCAAGTAATCTTTCCATAGACATGACAAAGGCAGGTCCTATATCCACGATTACAATTGCAATATCTTCATTTTTAGGTGTTCTAATCGGAGGCTTTCTTTCCGACAAATGGATACAAAAAAACATTCGTGGACGAATATATGTTAGTTCGATAGGTACAGCTTTAACCATACCTGCTTTATTTCTGTTAGGTCTTGGAAATAATTTTATAACGACAATTTCTGGAGCCATATTCTATGGCGTAGGATTTGGAATGTTTGATGCTAATAATATGCCTATACTTTGTCAATTCGTTTCAAGCAAATATAGAGCTACGGCATATGGGCTTATGAATACCGTTGGTGTTTTCTCTGGGGCATTTATCACGACGTGGTTAGGAAAGTCAACAGACTCTGGTCATTTAGGCACTGATTTTGCGTTAATGAGCATCATTGTAATCGTAGTTCTCACTATCGAATTATATTTTTTACGTCCTCGAAAGGATAAACTAATCGGTTTCAGTAAAGAATAATATTAAATATACCTCAGCTCGGGATGAGTTCTTTAGGATAAACAATCGAATCTGTGCTTTCGAAAAGTGACAAGGGCGAGTTTATCGCTTTTTATCAACGATTTACGTGCTGTTAGTCTGAAATTCAAAAGAGCCAATGTTTGATAGAAATCCATGGATGATGTATGATCATTCGTGGACCGGCGTATCTCATCACTTTTTGCATGGCTAAACGCATGTCGGAACGGTAACAGTGGATAGGACATTTTTTGCACGTTGGTTTTTGAACCCCATATCTACAATGTTGAAGGCGGATAGTTGCATATTCCAATATTTTTTGGCAAGATGTACATAAGGCGGCATTGCCTTCTTTATGTCGGCAATAAAGAGATATCATGTATAATACGATTTGCTTATCTTTTTCTATTTTCGATTTCATTGTTTCTCTCTGATGAATTGCAAAGGTAACTGTTTTTGGTTCGATATAGATTGCAATTTAGCCAAGAATGGATATCTGAGAAGAAGATTTCTTTGTTTTTTCCATAGAAACTGTTTGTTTGGATAGAATGTTGATTGAAAGAAAAGTAGTAATTTATGCCATTTTTTATCTATTTCGGATATTTTGTGTCTTTTTCTTGCAAAAAAAAGACGTTTTCCTTTTGTTGAGATAACTTTAATTACTATTTTTACCGCCGTTAAAAAGAGAGAAATAGTATGGATAAAGTTTTTACAAAAGAGCCATTCTCCGGTGATCCTTCTGGAACTGTTCAGACATTCCCGAAGTTTACTTTGCAGTTGCTTTGCTGCAGATATTGGTGGCTTCTCCATTGGGAACATTCCAGATTGGGATTCCCTTTTTGGCGGCTTTATTATAATTTTCAGGAAGGAGCGCATATACAATATAACGGCGAAGAGTTTCATTTAGAACCGGGTTATATTTATCTCATTGCACCCAATACCGACTATTCAACTTGGTTATACGAAAATACTATACCAAAAGATGGCTATCGGCTTATGGGAGGAAGTTTGACAACGATGGATGAAAACAGGCGTGGCGAGCTGTTGAAAGATGGAGCAATAGGGCATCTATTTATTCATTTTAATCTGAACTATCCGTATATCCTCAATCATCCCGGGGTCTATCGTTTTGGTTTGGATGAAAATGCAAAGGCGATGATTCAGAAGATACGTACCTATTTACTTGTCGAAAACAAAGTGATTGATGCTGCTACTTATTTTGCCATACATTCACTTATCAGCTCATCACTTTCCGAAATGGATGCTCCTTTATGGGAGCAATCGCCACTGGACAACCGTATTATCAAGATCATTGATTATATTAGGACACATCTGACATACGATCTTTCTAACGAAGCATTGGCTGAGCAAGTATGTATTACGACCAATTCTTTTTCGCGCATTTTTAAGGAAGAGGTCGGTATGACATTACAAAACTACGTGCGTCAACAGCGCATTGATCATGCTTGTTCGTTGTTCTTACACTCCAATATGTCGATCGATCAGGTTGCCAATCAAACAGGCTTTTCGAATCGTTATCACTTTACTCGTGTGTTTCATGAAGTGACTCATACTACTCCTGCGAAATACAAGAAGAGTGCTTTGATATAGTATAGGGTGTCTTGAACTTTTAGTAATAATAGTATGCCAACAAATCTGCTCAAAACATTTTCAAAAGACATTCTAGAGCATTTCAAAACAGCGTATTCTTTTTAACTATTGGATCGGATAAAGTAAATGTGCCAAGAACATATCTTCATCTTGTATGCATTGCAAGAGAACATGTTGTTCTTGGCACATTTTATTGTGAATTAAGATAACTTTTATTGGGCTGATATTACATTGAACCAGCTACCGCTATCTTTGGACCAGAAAATCTTTTTGTACCAGGTATCAGTACCACCAAAATTTTTAGTCAGTTCTGTGGCTAAATTTTTAGAATTGTAGTTCACTTCATCCGAAGGGTATTCTAGTCTATCTGCAGGAAGATACATATCCATGCTTTGACTTTTATAAGACACGAAATCTAAAGCCGGATAACCCGTGCGGCGAATATTAAAGAATGCTTGTGTCATTTGGCAGAAAGAATAATTGAGCCATTCTTGCGTACAAATACATTTAATAGGATTAGATGAATCCCATTGACTCTCTGCATAAGCAGCAATTATAGCATCTGATGGTTTTGTGACAGGTATACGGAATGACGATTTGGCATTCAATTTATAGTAGAAATTGATAGATTCTTTGACGCCATTAATGAAAGCCGTTTTAGCATCGTCTGTAGAGCCACTGATATAGCCTCGAGCGATAGCCTCTGCCTTAGTCAAAGAGACTTCGGCTGCGGAAATAACAGGATTAATATATCCTCCATTACGGCTAAACGTAGCAGAATCAACACTTGAATAGTAGTTTGCAGCTGCAAAATTATCACTTTGAGCTTGTGCAGATTCTGAAGTTTTCATGCCTACATATTTACCATCAAGACGATTACTGTCGAACATTACAGGGACACGTGGATCTTCGTTTGTAGTATTGGCATTCATAGCATCCAGCATCACTTGGTTGGCACGATTGCATTTGCCACTCCATGTTTCCCAGCCATCTTGAATTCCAACTTTACTCAGCATTTCAAAACCATTATTATCCGCAACGTCAATAAGAACCTCATCTGTATTGCTTGTTACCATTGTCGTGTTATTTTCAAAAATGTCTTTTAATGCTGCTTTACCTATGTCAGCCAAGTCCCCTTGAGTGGCACAACGCATGGCTATGCGCATGCGGAGACCATTAGCGTATTTGATCCATTTAGATATACTACCTTTATTAACCCAATCTTGAACTGTTAACAGACTTGTATTCGAAGAAGAGAGCGTCATTGTACCTAATTCCGTAGAAATTGTCTTCAAATCATCAAGCATCATCTTATATAAATCTTCTGCATTATCATATTCTGCATAAGCTGAACCTATATTTCCTGTAAGTTGCAGTGTACAAGCTTTAGAGTAAGGTACATCACCCCAAAGATCAACCATTTGTTGCAATTGGTCGTACATATAAATTTGGGCGCAATCTAAAAAAACCTTATTGTTCGTTTGATTTTCTTTAGAGAGAGATTCATAGGTCGATTTTAACAGATTGAATTGTGCAAGCATATTATAAAAATTTTTCCAGCGGTCGTTGTTGTAACCAACCCCCATACCTGAATAAACATCTTTATTGTTTTGCCAACCTAATACTTGTGCATAGCGTCCTAGAAAAATAGTTTCAAAGGTAAATAACCGATAGTAAGTAGCCATTGAATACTGTTCGCCAGTTACGAATACACCTGTCATCAACTTTTCACAAGAGATTGATGATGTCTTAGCCGGATCCGTATATTTGCTAGTATAATCAGAATCAGAACATGAGCTGATACTAATTAAAACTATACAAGCTAGTATAATTGAGAATATTTTTTTCATCTTTTAATTCTTTAGTTTGTTAATGATTTAGAAACTTGCACGCAAAGAGAATCCAAAAGATCTTGTAGAAGCTGTTGAACCTAGCAGTATAGATTGATGAACCCAATCTGTACCATCAGCAGCCTCTGCATCGAAATCTTTAATACTCTTGTAGAAGTAAAATAAGTTACGGCCAAATACAGATAATGTCAAGTTGTTGCATGCAAATTTGTTTGTAATAGACTTTGGAAAAGTATATGAGAATGCTAATTCACGAAGTTTGAAATAAGTGTTTTTTTGAATGGATTTTTCATACGTCTGAGTTGTACTACTACCCCAACCATAACAGTTTGAATAATATTTGCCAGCTGGAATTATTTGAGTATTCGTAGAACCTGTTGTTGCATTAACACCAGGAACAATCACACCATCGTGATATTGAGTAGATCCTGTAGAAGCTGTTCCAGAAATAGCACTAGAATTATAATTATCATTAGCAAAATAATAATCTAAACCACCGTGTCCTTCACGTCCTTTCAGGGTTTCTTTCAAATTACCAATTTCCATCATATACTGATAGCCTGGACTCCAAACGCTACCGCCAATTCGGAAATCAGTAGTAACATCTAATTTGAAGTTCTTGTATGATAAAGAGGTGGAAAGACCTCCGACAACCTTAGGCATTGCATTGCCTACTTTGTGCATAGTTGTCTTATCTGCTATAGGTAGACCATCATCACCAACCAACGTATTACCTTTATCGTCTGTTTTATAGGTATAGCAATACCAGTCGCCCATAGGTTGACCTACATCACAAATTAAGGAAACAGCATTATCAGAATTATAGGGGTTTAATTTATCGAGACCACTAATTAGTTTTTTTACTTTGTTGGTGTTGTGCGAGAAGTTAGCACGTATATCCCACGTCCAATCTTTGTTTTGAATAGGGGTACCATAAATGGCTAATTCATAACCTTTGTTTGTTAGCTCACCAACGTTTAGAATGATTGATGAGCCACCACTTGAGTATGGAGTAGTTGTATCAAGAATCTGCCCTTTGATATCATTATTATAATATGATAAATCGAACCCTAATCTATTTTTCAATATCTTGGCTTCAATACCAAGTTCAAATTCATATTTTTTTTCAGCCTTTAAACCCTCATTTCCCAGGCCAGAAGGGACTGTATTGTAAAGATAGCCTGAAATGGCAGTCTGGTTATAAGCCATATTGGCTTTATATACTTCGGGTGCATTACCAACAATACCGTAACTGACCCGCACTTTACCATAATCTAACCATGTCGGTTTGTTATCTTTCATCAATTCGGAGACAATAACACTACCATTGAATGAAGGATAAAAATAAGTATTCGCACCGCTATGTAATGTAGAGGTCTTTTCTTGACGGGCACTACCTTCCAAATAAAGCCAGTTGTCATAGCCTACTGTTAAAGTGCCAAAAAGTGCTGTTTTCAGATACTGCATTTTGTACATAGTTGCACTTGCTGTTTTATTGGATGCAGCTAAGTTGAACCAGTTTACAACAGATAAACCTCCAACTGTACCAACTGTAGTTTGAAATTGAGATTCTTGACGTCCTTGCCATCCTGCCATTGCTTGAAGATTGATTTTGCTTGTTATATTCTTGTCAAATGATAACATTACATCTCCATAATAAATTTCGTATTTATTATTTGTCAATCCATAATAACCGGTAGTGCTATTAAGATATAAATCACGTTCACTACGGTTTTTGTTTTCTGTTTCATCAGTTGTTAAATCGGTTGCGATACGTCCTGCCAATGTTAAGAAATTCGTAATCTTCCAACTTGGTTGAGCGCTGGCAATGAAACGATTGTTATTTTCTAATTGCTCTTTACCATAAATATTCCAGAAATATTCTGTCATAAGGGAAGTTGGATATGGAGTAAAAGCGAAGTTTTCATCTGGTGTTTCGGTTCCACTTGCAGAAGTTCCTGTATAAACCATGAATCCTTTGCTTGTTACTGATTTCCGACGTAGGTATGCTATATCATCAAACGAACCAAACATTCCGTTATAGTTAGCTATCAAGCGATAAATACGGTAAGGGCGATTTTTTATATGTTGGCGCATATAGGTGGCCGTATATTGCAAATCTAGATTCTTTGCTAAATGGTATGTACCAGTAAGGTTGAAATTGTGTTTTTCGTTGTTTGAATTGTATTGTGTTGGCAGTGTACTATTGTAGGTGTACGAAAAACGCATATTGCCTTTTTCATTTCCTGATGTAATGGCTACATTGTAGTTTTGTGAAAAACCTGTGCGGAATACATCATCCCATTGGTTGTGTGTAATGGGAGAATAGTTACGGTATGATCCGTCGTAATAGTAAACTTGGCTTCCATCGTATTTAGGACCCCACTGGTAAGATGTTCTACGAAAAGACTTGTAATTTGTTCCGTTAATTTGGCGTTGGTAAAAGCCACCATTCTGTTTTTCATAACTAGTGTCCCAATCAATATTTGAATAGCCAGGACCAAATTCAGTTTGGATTTCAGGCATATAAGCCACTTTATCCCAGGCATAAGTAGCACTAACATCCACGCCTATTCCCTTTTTACCACCTTTGCCACTTTTTGTGGTGATCATGACTACGCCATTAGCAGCTTCTGATCCATACAATGCAGAAGCAGCAGCTCCTTTTAAAATAGAAATATTAGCAATATCTTCGGGATTGATATCAACTAACCCATTTTGATTAATACGTTGATTGTCCCAATAGCTATCATTATTGGCATTGCCATTATGAATAGGTATACCGTCCATTACAATTAGAGGTTGAGTATTACCGGTGATTGAGCTATATCCTCGAATGTTGATAGATACTGCAGATGTATTGCCTCCAGGGGCTGCTTGGATGCGTACACCGGCCGCTTTACCATAGATTGCAGAGGCAAAGTTGGAAGAGCCTACTTTCACAATTTCGTCAGAGTTTACAGTGGCAACTGCGTAACCCAGTTTCTTTTCGTCTTTTTTAATACCCATTGCAGTAACAACAACTTCATTCAGGTTTGTTGCTGTTTCTTCTAAGATGACATTAATCACTTTTTTGCCATCGACAGTTAAAGTCTTCGTCTTGTAGCCTATTGAAGAGAATGCTAAAGTTGCGTTTGAAGAGCATTTTACTGTATAGTTACCATCAATGCTGGTAATCACACCTACTCTTGTACCTTTAACTTGAACACTAGCTCCAATAATAGGTTCTCCATTTGTATCTTTAACAGTTCCTTTTACAGTAATATTTTGTGCACATAGTAGGTATGGCAAAAATACTAAAACGACTGTCAAACAAGCTCTCAAAGAGCATGATAATAGATGTTTGTTTTTCCTCATTTTGCTAAAATTTTAAGGATTTGGTAATTAAATTTATATAATTATGATCTGTTTAGGTCCTTAATTTATATTTTTCTATTTTCGTCCTTTTATCGATAATCCTTATTTGAGGGCTAAATAGATGTTTTTATGATTGCAAATTTAGGATGATTTATATTATGAGAAAATGTCTAATATCATCATTGCATGTCTAATAATGACTAAATAATACACATTTTAAAAGTTTTTATGTGAATTGGATTTAGTGAATATTTTTGATTGATAACATAAATGCCGGAAAGGAAGACAATTCCTTTTCGGCATTTATATTAATTGTATAATTAGAGCGTCTTTTTTGTTTATTTTTGTTATTCTACTATTACTTCATCAATAAAGAACCATGAAGGATAACCTACGCCGTAGTGCCAAGATGGACATTCTTTGGTTGCGGTTATTTCTACCTTTATGTATCGTGCATTAAGGGATGTTGTTGAAACAGCTTCTATGTTTTTGAAAAGTACTTTGTTGATGCGCAGTTCGGGTATATTGACTGTTTGCCAAGAGGTATAATGAATACCGTCGATAGAGTAGGAAAATGAGACTTGGCGTGGAAGTAATATCCATGCACCCAATTGATGAAGAAAATCCACTCCTGCACGATGTATCTGTTTTATATCTCCCAGGTCGATAACGAAGGCACCGTCTTTTCCTTCCCATCCTACCCAGCTTTCCACATAGGTTGTTCCTCCATAAAGTCCATCGGTAAGAGCCTTCTGCCCTAATTCTACATACTTATCGGATGGCTCAATAAGATATTTTATGGATTTATGAAGTGCTATATTCTTGTTGTTTTGTCTTAAATATCTGTCGCGATACAATTCACAATATTCGGCGGGTGGGTTGCTACGTTCATTGAGACTTGGGACTTTGAAATAGGCAGTGCGTTGTTCGAATAGTGCCAAATCATGATTCACTTTTTCTGTATCCATATTGGGCTCGGTTCGGGCAATCTCTAGGGCCGCATATTGCAGAGGTAAGCGAGTGAGTTGTACTCTGTCTAAGAAGATTTGATTATTGGCAACTGCTTTTTCTGCTTCATCGAATAGTTCGTTATAGCGTCTCATTAATGTCGGTTTCAGCATCCCATTCTTGTGCGTTATGGGAGAATCGTATATCCAAAGGTCTTTACCGCTAGCAATAATGGCACCTTCCATGATGTTGATATACCTATATATATAAGGTGCAGCTTTACCATAATATCCTTTCAAAAAGTGCTGAGTAAGAGAATCTACATCAGCATCGGCATTCCACATCAGTTTGGATACCAAATAAGTGCGTAACTCGGCAAAGTCACCACCTCGGTTACTGGATATTTGAGAGAAATGCATGGTGACATGATTGTCACGGAATAGACGGATATTGTCTTGCAAAACATGAAGGTTTGGAAAGGGGGAGACAAAATTGTCAAAGTTAATGCCGTAATCCCAGACATAGAGGTTATTGCTTATTTGGGACCACCCTTTTAATGCTTTCACAAATTCTTGTCCGCTGCTGTTTTCTGTAAGTGAAACTTCTCGTTTGCAGTCAATATCGCATAGCATAATTACGACATTCTTTCTAGGTTTTACTAATTTAGGAGGTTGCATACTATATAGGTAGGCCAGTGTTGCAATTTGTTTATCAGGAAAACGGTCGGCTATTTTATTAATAAACCGAATAAGGCTACCCGAGTAGGCTCCTTCTTCTTTGTCTATTTGGCTACAGGTGGGGCATTTGCAATTTGTATTGTTGCCATCGTTCTGGCTGACGCATATTGTTTTCATATCCGGATGAGCTTTGAATATGGAGTCAAGGCGATGAACGACAATATTAAATACATCCGGATTGGTGAGACACCACTGACTGGCAGCCCCCGGATGGCGTTTACCGTTGTAGTATGCATAATATTCGGGATGCGAAGGACCGTATATTTCAGAAGGCAGTAAACGGTCGAACGTGTGAACCCAATAGTCGGCAGCGAATACTTCATTGGGCTCTTCGAGTCGATACCACCATTTGTATATGCTATCATTTTGGAGTGCATAATTCTGAGTTTGCCTATATCGGAATGTAGGATTTTCGATAACGCTTTTGGATGGTAAAGATATATTTTGAGTCTTGGGCAATGAATAGACTTGGTCGCTCCAATAATCCATATTGAGATAATGTTCCAGAAAAGAAACAACGCCATAAACGATCCCATTTCCTAATCCACTGATGTGTAATATGCCGCCTTCGCTGGATAAGGCAAAGCCATCGGCAGTTACATTTTTGGGTGTTGTACCACCCAAAACAATATCGTTGCGTTGCGAAGAGATGTTTGATGTGATTGTCAAACGGCATCCAGTAGATTCATAAATAAATCGTTGGAGAATATTCGCAGCGGTAAGATTGATTTTTGAATTGGGAATGCAGATAATTTTAGATTTTGAATGACCATTCTTTACGATATTTACTTGAGCTCCTAAAGAACAAGTTGAAAATGCTAGTAATAATCCTATAACTATTTTCTTCATGTGATGTGATGTGTTGTTAGTTTCACTACAAAGTTAGCTGTTTTTTCGATATTTTAGAACTACTACTTTGGACTATCTGTGTTTTTATACTGATTCTTGTTGTTAGGGTATTATCAAAAAAGTATAAATCTGATACAATCATTTTATTTTCTAATTGAAAATCATAATTTTGCATACTGAAATAGCATACTATTAAACCTAAAGTTCTTGATTATGAGAAAAATCATCGTATTGTGTGTGGTCGTTTTGACAGTATTTGCTTATGCCGGTGCTCAAACGGTTGAGTATAGTAAATTGACGGATAATTGGTTCTGGAGTATTGATGCCGGCAGTTTTGCTAAAATAAAGAATCCTGGTAGAGATTTTCGTTCGGTCGTTGGTTTTAAAATGGGTAGATATTTGACTCCTGTTTTTGGACTTCGCCTAGATGCACAGGCATATATCAATTCCAATATCTTGAACCCAGAGATGAAACCAAGTAAAGTTACATTCGATTATATGGCAGGGAGTATTGATGGCTTGTTTAATTTAAATAATTTGTTTTGCCGCTATAAAGGAACTCCAGACTGTGTCGAATTGGTTTTGGTGACCGGTATAGGTGTTATTCACGGTAATGGTAATTCAGATTATCGTACAGATAAGGCTTTGATGAAAATAGGTGGACAACTAAATATAAATTTAGGGAAATCTAAAATATGGCAATTTAATATTGAGCCGGATGTGTGCTATTATACCAATAGTGGCGTCGGCCATAAGATTATGAATATTAACCGTGCTTTTGGTCAGGTTACCGGTGGTTTTACTTATAAATTTGGTAATAGTAACGGTACACACAATTTTAAACTTGCCAAGTTGTATGATCAGCTTGAGATCAATGCTTTGAACGCTAAAATCAATAACTTGAGGAACGTCGCAACCGAGAAGGATAATGTTATTAGCAGTAATTTGCAGCAAATAGAAGACCTGAAGGTTAAATTGGCAGAATGTGAAGCTATTCCAAAAACAATAACTAAATCTGAAATTGTTACCAATACGACTTTGGCTCCCGTAGTAATCTTTGATCAGGGTAAAGCCGTTATAAATCCGTCTCAAGCTCCAAGTGTGAACATGATAGCCAAATTTTTAAGGAATCATCCCGCTTCGAAACTTCTTATTAAAGGCTATGCTTCGCCGGAGGGTAATATTGAAATCAATCAGAAACTTTCTTTGGCACGTGCCAATGCTGTAAAAAGTATGTTGGTGAACAAATATAAAATGGATGAAGAGCGCCTTACTGTTCAAGGTATGGGAGCAACAACCGATGTATTTTCTGAAGCTGATTGGAATCGTGTTTGTACTTTCATAGAAATAGCGAAATAGATATTACTGGTTTAAAATATACCATCTTCTATAAAGGGTTTGTGATTAATATTACGAATCCTTTTTTATTGTTTTCATGATAAAGGCTGTATACAAAAGTATTTTGTATAATTTAAACGCTATTTCATCTAAATAATTTATGCTGAAGTATTTTATGGCGTATCTTTGCTCCCGTTAATAAAGAAGGTAAATTATTTAGGTAACGTATAATCTCAAAGTGAATGGAGACTAATAAAAAGATTAAATTTAAATTGAAAACTAGACTAAACTTTATTGGAATTTGGGTATGCAGTTTTTTAATTTGCATGTGTGTTGCTCAAAATTGTTTTTCAGAAGGATCAGGATCTAAATTTATGATCAGTGGTATCGTGAAAGATCAGGCAACGGGTAATCCCTTACCGGGGGCTAATGTGTATATCTTGGAATTGAAGAGAGGAGTTGTTACTGACGAAGAAGGTAAGTATCTCTTTAGACTTCCTAGAGGAAATTATAATATAAAGGTGTCGTTTATTGGTTATGCTACAGAAAAACGATTGCTGAATGTTGATGGCATGATGACCAGTGATTTTGCTTTACTCCCAAATACACAATTGCAAGAAGTAGTTGTTACGTCTAAAAAGAAAGATGAAAACCTTTCGAAATTGAATATGGGAGTACAGAAATTGACGGCCAATGAGATTCAAAAAATGCCTGCGTTGATGGGAGAAGTGGATGTGATAAAGGCGTTGCAATTATTGCCTGGCGTGCAGAGTACATCGGAGGGAAGTTCCGGATTCAGTGTAAGAGGTGGGTCGGCAGACCAAAACTTAATATTGCTGGACGATGTGAATATTTACAATGCATCTCATATGTTCGGCTTCTTTTCTGTTTTTAATAATGATGCCGTAAAAAGTGTGGAACTGTATAAAGGTAATCTACCAATGAAATATGGCGGTCGGTTGTCGTCTCTTTTGGATGTGAAACTAAAAGATCATGCTCCCGAAAAAATAAAAGGAACAGGAGGTATAGGAATTATATCAAGTCGTCTGACAGTAGAGGGACCTATCGGTAAGAATACTTCGTGGCTTGTTAGCGGTAGACGGAGTTATGCCGATTTGTTTTTGAAATTATCTTCAGATCCTGATAAACGGAGTGAAACGCTTTATTTTTATGATGTTAATGCAAAAATATCTCATCGTTTTTCACCTAGCGATAAAGTGTCTTTAAATCTTTATACCGGGAAAGACAATTTTGACTCTTCTTTTGGAAGTTTTAATTATGGTAGTTCGGTTGCATCAGTCTATTGGAATCATCTTTTCTCACAAAATATGTTGTCTCGATTAAGCTTGGATTATACCAGATATCAGTACGCTTTGCAGTCTTCAATGTCAAACTCTAAGGTGAAATGGGCCTCGAATATACAAGATTTGGCCCTACGCTGGAACATGGATCATGAGGTATCGGATAAGGTAAAGTTGGAATATGGATTATCGTCCACGTTTCATCAGTTTGAACCGGCATTCATTACTCGTCCCGATTATCCAAACTATAGAATGCAACGGTCTTATGCGTTGGAACACAGTATTTATATGGGGATAGATCATAAGCTCAATGATCGTATTAGTTTGAAATACGGTTTGCGTGCTACAGCCTTTCAGAATATGGGCAAAGCATCGGTATATTCTTACAACAAAGATTATGAAGTAACAGATACGACCTCTTATAAGAAAGGAAAGATTTATCATACCTATTTGAAATATGAACCTCGATTTGGAGCGGTATATAGATTAAACGACTACTCGTCGGTCAAGGCAAATTATAGTCATAATGTACAATTTGTTCAGATTGCAAATGGTTCGGCTTCAGGTTCTCCTTTGGACTTATGGTTTCCGGCAAGTAAGAATATAAAACCGCAGCAAGCTGATTTGTATTCGGTAGGATATTTCCGCAATTTCAGTAATAATGCCATAGAAATGTCTGTTGAACTCTATTATAAGAAAATGAACGACGTTATTGATTTTGTAGATAATGCACAGTTACTTTTGAACGATAAGCTTGAAGGAGAGGTTAGAACAGGTAAAGGAAAAGCTTATGGTCTGGAGATCATGCTAAAGAAGAATGTGGGTCGTCTTACCGGATTTATTAACTATACTCTTTCGCGTACCGAACGCACAGTGCCCGGTATCAATAATGGAAAAACATACTTATCTCCGACGGATAAACCTCATTGCGTGAATCTGATGCTTTCGTATGAGTATTCCAAAAAATGGAGCTTTTCGGCAGGATGGGTATATGCTACAGGTAACCCCGTTACATATCCTACCGGACGAATGGAAATAAATGGAGAATATTTCCCGATCTATTCAGGCAGAAATACATCGAGAAGATCGGATTATCATCGTTTAGACCTGTCGGCTACTTATACTCCGACCAAGAAACCGAAGAATTTCTTGCAGGGCGAATGGACATTCTCATTATATAATGCTTATTGGCACAAGAATCCTTGGATGGTTTCTTTCGACCAAAACACAAGTACAGGTATACCTAAGGCTCAAATGACCTATTTGTTTGGAGCTGTACCTTCAATAACATATAATTTTAAATTCTAAAAATACGATAAATATGAAAGCGATATATAAACAAATGAAATCATACCTTTGGCTAGCATATATTATCTCCTTGCCGCTATTGTCTTCTTGTACGGAGGATACGACAATTACTACATCCAATTCTACACCGGTACCTGTTATTTATGGAACAATAACAGATCATAATGTCCGCCAACAAATAGACTTAAACAGTTCTACCGGATATTTTGACAAGTCTCAGAATAAGCGTATATCCAATGCGACAGTTACGTTGCAGGAAGATAGTGTTGGAGTAACTCACTATTATACTCTGGCACAAGATTCCATAGGATCGGGAATATATATGACTGCAAATCCGATGGCTGGCAGACCCGGATGGAAATACAAACTGACAGTGAATATGGATTTTAATCAAGATGGTAGCCCAGAGACGTATATGGCCGAATGCACAATGCTGCAAAAGTTGGATGTAGACTCTATTAACGTTACGAAAATGAAAGAGGCGTCATATACCGTATATTCATTAAATATCAGTGCTCAAGATCCTAAGAATGAGAAAAACTACTACTTTTGCAAATATAGTGTGAATGACTCGTTACATAATGAAATCAGCAAATATATTGTTTTTGATGATATAGGTCTTGATGGAATGTATGTCAAAGATCTGGCTATATGGCATTTCTTTGATAAAAGTAATAAGAGTAAATTCAGTGATCAAGATGCCGATGAGATGGTTTTCTTGTCTGGAGGTGATAGAATGAGTGCCGAAGTAAGTAATATAACTAAGGGATATTATGATTTTATTACCAGTTGCCAGAATCAGAAAAATGGTTCGAATCCTTTTTTCGGTGGACCTCCTGCTAATATTCCTACGAATATATCGGGCGGAGCAAGAGGATATTTCACAGCTTATGCAACTTCGTCTGCAAAGTGTGTAGTGGCTACTAAGTTTACCGCTAACTAATTGATATTGAAATATAACGAATAAGCAATGAACAACGATCAGGTATTAAAAGAAGAGGCTTCCTGCCCGATTATATTGAGATGGCTTCCATACATTATGCAACTGTTGTATCTGGGAGTTATTGTAATGACAGGAAAAGGTACCTATACTGGTTCTATTAGTGTCTTTGGTAATATTCGTATCGGTGTTGATGAATTGTTTGGTGTTGGATTGTTTTTATATACGGTATTAGTCACTTTTTGTGTTTCTGAATTTTTAATGCCCAAGATCCTTTTCAAGAAGAGATATTTGTTATATCTCTTCTTGGTCTTGGCTTTAATCGCTTTAACTACTTGTTTAATTGCCAATGTCCAAAAGCTGCTGATACCATATCTGGTAAATAAAAAGGAAATAAGTGAGGCCTATGCCAGCTGTATACAAAAACTGTTTGATATTACAGTGTTGTTTATTGTTCTTTTTGGCCCATTCTCCTATTGGAAAATATTACTGAAGTGGACAAAAGATAATAATAGAATTCATGAGCTGGAGAAGGCTACAATTCAATCAGAACTTCAACAACTGAAGAATCAGATAAATCCACATTTTCTATTCAATATGCTCAATAACGCAAATGTGTTGATACGTAAGGACCCCGCAAAAGCTTCAGAGACGTTAGTGGGATTGAGCGAATTGCTTAGGTATCAGTTGTACGAAAGCTCGCGTCCAAAAGTACTGTTGGCTAGTGATATAAAAGAGCTGCGAGACTTCTTGAATTTGGAAAAGCTGCGCAGAGATCATTTTGAGTTTTCCATTGAGGTTATAGGGGAGGTCAACGCTATATTTCTACCACCTCTGCTTTTTATTCCATTTGTAGAAAATGCAACGAAGCATAATTTGGATCCGGAGAGAACATCATATATTCATATTGTATTTGAGATTCAGAATAAAGATTTGCTCTTTTCCTGCATCAATTCGAAGCCTGCCGGAGGTATCGAAAAGCCTTCTCGAGGTGGAATAGGGTTAAATAATTCTTATCGTCGCTTAAAACTTCTGTATGATGATAAATATAACTTGGATATTAAAGATGAAAAAGATACTTTTACTGTCAATTTGAAAATCCCTATATGAAAAGATGATATGAAATGTATTATTGTAGACGATGAACCTCTGGCACGCGAGGGAATAAAAATGTTGATGGACGAACATGATGCGCTTGAGTTGGTTGGAGAATTTGGTAATGCCAATGCTGCTGCTCTCTATCTACTCGACAATCAAGTTGATTTGATCTTTTTAGATATACAAATGCCGGGCATTACAGGTCTGGAATTTGCACGGTCTATTCCTAAGGCGACATTAGTTATTTTTACAACGGCGTATTCTGAGTTTGCATTAGAAAGCTATGATGTAGATGCATTGGATTATTTATTGAAGCCTATAGCAAAAAGCCGTTTCGATAAAGCCGTAAAGAAGGCTCTTTCGTATAATGAAATGATGAATGCCGAAAATAAAATGGATAATATCCTCGAATCGGTCAATGAAGAATATATATTTGTCCGTTCGGATAGAAAGGTCTGTAAGATTGATTTGAAAAATATTTTGTTTATTGAAGGATTAAAAGATTATGTTGTCATTCGTACCATTGATCAACATTATATTACTGCAATCAATATGAAGAATATTTATGGGCGGCTTCCTAAAAATATTTTTGTGCGAGTCAGCAAATCATATGTAGTCAATGTCATGCATATCGATTCATTCGACAATAACGATCTTCAGATAGGAAAGTATGAAATACCTATCGGAGCCGCTTATCGTAATGATTTCTACGATAATTTCGTAACAAAGCGAATGCTAAATAAATAGTATCTTATTATTTCAATCGAATACGGAAGTTATGGTATTGACTTCCGTATTCGGCTAAATAATGAAGAAGTGTTTTTCTCCATTTTTCTTATATAAGTCTCTTACTTGCTATCGTTTAAAGACTTTTTACTGGGATACAGATATCTAAAACGAATTTTTGTTTAGGGTGATTCTCCGGGTCGCAGTAATAATACTCGTAAGGATTTCCTTCAGAAGGCTGGTAACCACTTTCGGTGAACCATACGCACATGGTATTCCATGCTTCTTCAAATTCGTTGACAGTGATTTCGAAATGTCCCACAGCATACTTCCCTCCTTTTATAGTCATTCGGCCTATTTCTCCTTCGACTTTTACATCTTTGTCTATTACTAGACAAGCACTTTGATTAATTTTGTCTATGTCTGTAACAGATGGGTCATCATGATAGACTGTTACAGTGTGTGACATGGGAGTAATTAAACCACGAGGGGCGGCAAATTGCATGAGCTTATTATACGCCATACATATTTTCTTGAAATCGCCGACGTGGCGGCAATAAATAACCTGCATCTCAGGCAGCTCTTTTACAACAACTTTTGTTTCCATTATTATTATTTGTTTTACATTTACGGAACAAATATCGTTATTATATGGCAAATCATTTTGACTTTTCTTGCTTACCGGTTGACCATTCTTGCTATAGTAGATACCGCCCTTTACAATGATCGGTTGTTCCATTTTGCGGTATGTGCTAGCGCTTATTTCAAAATGCTTCTTAAATGTACGCGCAAATATGGATGTGCTGCTAAATCCACATTCGAATGCTATATCTGAAATGCTTTTATTGTGATAGTCTTTCAGCATTTGGGCTGCTTTTTCTGTACGTACACGCAAACAAAAATCGGCAGGTGTCTCATGTGTAAGGATTGTGAAGATGCGATGAAAATGATATGGAGAAAAACAAGCTATTGACGCTAATTTATCCAGATTAATTTGTTCATTGTAGTGTTTGTATACATATTCCATCACCTTATTGATGCGCGAAATATATGCTATTCTGCTCGACTCTTGTATTGAGTTCATCTTGTTATACGGATTTTGGTCTATTTCAATGATTTATTTATTAGAAAGATTTTCTATTGTCGATGTAAAGATATGAAATTATTAGTGTACAGTAAAATTTATCATTACAAAAAAACAGGAGCGTTTTTCTCTCTTGCAATTTGCGCACTCTATATTCGTACGTCTCCGCCACGGCGTTGTAACGAAAGCCATAATGCTCTGTCAGAAACGCTTTTAACCGTTCCATGACACCTTTTAAAAAGGTGAAGTCTGTGAAACATACTGATGAAAGTCAGTTCATATTAAAAAGACTTCATTCCTTTGTTCTAAGAAGATTGTCGTTCCACATATATGAGTTGATCGAATCACATATGTGGAACGACAAAACCTGAATGAGTCAACAAAAATACCCTAAATACGATACTCATGATTCAATAAGATGTGTACAAAATATCTTCTTCCAGAGAAAAGGAATCGGACCTTTTCCAGGCATGGGCAGTAAGTAAAGGAGTTTCTACACGGTGCATACACCACAAATGCCGAGTAATGATTTAATCGGTTGATATACGAAGTGGACGATCCGTATTTCATAAGACGCTAATAATAAGTAAGATAACACCTTTTCGAGGTCCCGAAAACAGGCCGTGCCTGTATATATCGTTCATAGCCAACAAGATAATATGACGGAAACTTTTTGAAAAATAGAAAAAGTTGCAGAATCATCATCCAACCTGAATAATTCTTACTTGAGCTCGGAATAAGAAAAATGGTAAAAAGCTATTCAAATAATAGGCTATCACAATAGATGGGTTCTCATAATAATAAGAGTCCGTTATCATAAACATGAATTGTTGTTGATAACGGACTCTTATTTTAGTCTCTATTGTATATATGCCGTGTCTTTTTACCTTTTCCTTTATTTGTTTATAGCTTCATGGTATTCCTGAGGCTATTTCAAAAAAGTAACATCTATTGCTTTTGAAAGTTTCTTGCCGTTTACTACAGGATATATTTTAAAATTTTTATTTGGACGTCCATTCTTTGGAGTAGTATAAGTGAAAGTCATTTTCGAGCGCCCGTTTGCAGAAATAATATTGGGGTAGATAAATTTAATATTGGCATTTTCTGGCTCCACTTTGAAAGTTAGCTTAATTTGCTTGTTATTATTGTTGGCATAACCCAAGATGATAGATTGAGATTCTCCTTTACGAAGGGTTCCGAAAGCTAATACTTTTAGGCTAAGATACAATCCTTGTCCGAAAGCATAGGGATAATCTTCTGTAACCGGATGTAAGAAAGGTATCACATTTCCTTTAACCCATACTCGCGTATAACTTGATCCGCCTTCAGTAAGTATTACTATCTCTTTGCTGAAAAATCCGGGGCGGTTATAAGGATTATAAGTGACTTTCACTTCTCCTTTTTCCCCCGGTTTAATAGGAGTTTTGGTGAACGAATATGTTGTACAGCCGCACCATGCAGAAACGTTTTCTATTACAATAGGCTTTTTCCCGATGTTTTTAAAATGAAAAATAGTTGATGCCTTACCGTCTTTTTCCATTATTTTTCCGAAATTATGAACACGTTCTGTCGGAATAAATACTTTTGAAGAATTTTGAGCACTAATACCCGATACTATAAGTAAGGTAAGCAAAATAAAAAAAATACGTTTCATTGCAATTTTATATTTGAAAGAAGAGAAGAACGACTAGCGTTCTTCTCTTCTGAACACTTTTATTTATTTACTTATGTAAACCAAATCTTTACTCTTTGACATAAGCTCCAAAATGTGCGATTGAATAATCTTGCCAATTATTATCAAAGTAGATTGACAATTTAAGGTAACGACATTTCATTGCGCCATAAAAAGAGACATATTGATAACCTCTTTCATTAGTCATTTCAGATTTTTGAACAGTTCCACAATCAGTAAATGTTTTTCCATCACTACTAATGGAAACACCAACATAGCCGAATAATTCATTCCAATTAGCAGCATAAATAGCCATCATTTTAAAACCTGTCAAGTTCAGCTCTTTTTGCATATCAAGAACGAATGTATTTGTTTTATTAGAGAATGACCAACCGGACCAATCACTACTTGAGAACATTTCTTGGAAAGAATTGGCATCTCCAGTATCAGATGTTCCTGTCCAACTAGAATAATCTGTCAATAAAGTACCTTGCATATCTGCCGATCCAACATTGTTTTTGATAAGTTTGGTTTGTGTTGTAACGATCAAATAAGCCATTCCGTAGTCTTTACTGCCCGAGCCATTGGCTCCTTCTACAGAAGTAATACGAATAGGAGCGATATAACCGGATTCTGTCAATTTGACAAGATTGTCCTTTGATACGGAAACCGTAATAGAATCTTTTCCCTTACAACTGTCTTTCAGCATGGTGACGTTCATTTTAGAGACATCAAGAGTTCCTGCTGGAAATTGTTTGTAAGAAGTTCCGTATTTCGTATTGTACGCATCTATCAACGAATTATCTATTTCTGTTTTTATCGTAGCATTTCCAGATGAAGGTCTTGTGCAAAGCACCGGATATTGAGCCGAAAATGCTCCAAAATCTCCTACGGGGGTATGAACTACTTGGTAGGCCAATGTGTTGGGAGATGATGCTGAAGAGCTTGCTTTAATATAAAATAGATTGTTTGGATTACCTACTACATCATAGCTTTCATCACTGCTGCACGATTGTAGTGAGAATGCTGCTACAGCTATAAAGCCTAGAGCAATATATTTTAAATTTACTTTTTTCATATTTACTCTTATTTATTGTACACATTTATTTTTATCATCTTTCACCCACTTGATGTAGTTACCATAATCGGTATGGTGAATGAGATCGCCTTCATAATCGGCACGCCATGTGTTATTCCAATCCATATCGTAGCCGTTGCCTGTAGCATCTTTGAAGATACTGCCGCTTCCTTCGTTCATTTTCCAATATGCTACCAATCCGTTAGAGCGAGCGTCAACACCACAGACACCGTTTGTCATTTCGCTGGTAGATAATGCTCTATTCCAAACACGGACTTCTGCGATACGGCCTCCGAAGAACTGGCCACTGTTATAGCCACCCCACGACATACCCATTTCGAAACGTTGGAAGTTGCATGATTTGCCCGAGCCACCCTTTACAGCATCTTTAACGCCATCTACATACATAACAAATTGACTGCCATCGTATACAAGAGAAATCATATACCATCTGTTGGCTGCAAATCGTGTGGTAGAAGGAACACTTCCGGCTGGCGATACCCATTGCAATTGGTTGCCGTCCATACCGTTCTCTCCGAAACGAAGCATACTCGCATTAGATTCATCTTTCTCTTCGAAAGAGCAAACTCTCTTGATGTTGCCACCACCACCGAATCCGTAAGAATAAACTTTGATTTCGTAGGTAAAGTTAGTCAACTTGACTGCCTTAGCATCGTCGAAAATAAAGTTACTTGATGCTCGAGAGTTATTGTCAATAGCGAAGAAGTTAAGAACACGAGAGATTTTCAAATAGATTGTTTTGCCCGATTTTATAACTTGTTCGTCACCTGCATTTTTTACTTCTTGAATGGTTACAGGAACGACATAAGTTCTGCCTTCAGCAAAATTCTCCGTATCGACAACCTTTACCGAAGAAGCTGTAGATAGAGCTGTACCTGCTGCCATAACGGCATTAGGATTATCCAATACTACACTTCCTTTTGGGGGAGCATAAAAGCTGGTCTTATGTTCTTTATTATACTCTGCAATCAGTGTGGTATCGATTGCAAAAGTTATATTTATGTCACGATCAGCTTTGGCTGTTGATTGAGCCGTTACGGCATAAGTTGAAGGAGTGTCTTCGACAACAAATTTTGTCAACGGATTGGTTTCCGTTCCTGTAATCAACAGACCCTTCTTGCCATAATCAAATTTATCTCCTTCTGATGTACAGCCTGCTGTAACCAAAGAAGCCGTAATGCATAAAGCTGAAATAAAATATTTATTTAGTCTCATTTTTATTAGCATATTAATTATTTATTAATAGCAGGATTCATTATTTGAATAGCCTGACGGAATTCGTTATAGGGTATACCCGAAGCAGAATAATAATTTCTGCCCAAGAAGTATGCGCCACATCCACCTTTTCTTCCAGTAGATGGTTCCCATTTAGCATAGTTCAATATTTGTCCACCTGTTGCATAGAATTTACCGAATGTTTCGCAGAATACGAGTTTGTTTGTACTCAATCCCCCTATCGTATGTGCTGATCCACCTTGATCACTATATGCCTGATCTACGAAATAGTTGCAATAGGGATCGCATTCTGCCGGAGCAGAACCTCCAAAGAAGTCAACAATCAACAATGTTTTTGGGTTAGGGCTTTTGGGGCCGAAGTATTTCGATAACTCTTTTACTACTCTTACCAAGTCATTACCGTTCCAACCTTCATAGTCAATGTCGACACCGTCAAGTCCCGGTTCATTAGTTGTATTGGCAATCCATTTGGCATAAGCAGCCATACAAGAGTCGCTACGATCTGTTTTCATATCATAAACTTTACCGTCTACTGTAAATTTATGATTGTAGTTAGATGCATCGGCGTGCATAACAAATTTCATACCTTTCGTGTTCTGGCAGAATTTCATATCTGCATACGCGATCGGAGCATAAGTGGTGCCCAATGTATCGCATTTGGTTGAGTCGTTAGAAGGAACTCCCATCCAAAGGTTTACGATATCCAAACTATCTGGAAGACCAACCATACGTTCGCCCCAAGAAGAAGGATCTTTGTATCCGGAAACACCTTCAACAGGAGACCAACCTTCGTAGTAAGCATAGCTTATTTCGTGGTCGCTTGCATGAAAAGCCCTAAGGTTTGCATAGTACTGAGCATCGTAGGTCTTTAATTTCTGAACGTTTAACGTCTCAGTATCTGTGCTACAGCTTGCAACGAATAGCAAAGTGATCAAAAAGGATGCTAAGCTATATATTCTTATTTTTATTTTTTTATTCATAATTCATTTATGATTAAAGGATATAACTTTATGATTTATTTCTTATCCCACCATAGTTTGGTTCCACCATTGTCCAAACCTCCCAAAGCGGAGATACCTGTTTGAACTGCAGTTTTATTTGTATCATATTCGGTTGTTGGGAATGGGCAACGGCGTACCTGAATATTAGTATCGATTGTACCATTGCTATTGTTTGTTACAACAGGGAATAGTTTTGGATAACCTGTACGACGGAATTCAGACCAGCCTTCAGGTCCATCAGGATACATAGCAATCCATTTTTGTGTAATGATACGTTCCAAATTGGTTTCAAAGTCTGCCGAAGAGTCCCAAGCGATAGTGATGCTGCTCGATGCAGTTATATCATTATGATCACCTGTATTGTCGGTATAGTCAGCCGGTTTACTGGTTGAGTTGGCAACATAATTGTCTGCACCACCTACACTGTTTTCGGAGAATGACATTCTGATTCCCTTTTCATAGAAACTTTGGGCTGTTCCACCCATGTTCCATCCGCGAAGTGCACCTTCGGCTCTTAGGAAGTAAGATTCTGCGGCTGTCATCCATACAATAGGAGTGGTAGATTTGTCGACATTCAAATTCGAAATCTTATCGCCGGCATATTTGCTTGCATTTATGTTTATTACGCCCAAACGAACGCCATGATACTTACCATCACCTCTTGCTGTTACAAAATAAGCAGATAAACGAGGATCGTTATATCCATTCATATACGAATCCATCGAAGCGCTCATACGTGCTTCACCTGCATTAAAATTGTATGCTATGTCGTAATAGGGATGGAAATAGTTCACCTTCGTATGACTTAATACCGCACGATCTGATGTATTTTCAATCACTCCAACAGAATTGTTGATAGATTTCTCTGCTTCTTGTTGTGCTAGAGTCGGATTTGCATAAACAATTCTCATAGCCAAACGCAAACGCAATGTATTGGCAAACTTCACCCAACTGGTTACATTCCCATTGTAAATGAAGTCATAGTCTTGTAGAAGAGTCGTTCCTGCTTGAGCGTATGGAGTCAATACGTCAATTGCGTTGTCTAGTTCTTGGAAGAATTTTTTGTATACATCTTCTAGCGTATTATAACCGAGTCCAGTTGCACCACTCTTAAAGTTATTATAAGGGATAGGGCCGTAAGTATCGGCTACACGATGCATAGACTCTACCTTAACAATATCAGCTAAAGCTGCTACTTGTGGCATTTTCAGTTCATTGGTGGCTGTCTGAATTTTCTGCCAAGCAGGCATCACTTCGGAAAAACCACGAGTAAACATTTCGTTGTACCAACCAGTTACAAAATAATAAGAACCATTGTGTGTACCGCTTCTCCATGTTCCCGTTGGAGCGACATAGCCAGAGAAAAGATCATGCGAAAGCCCTTGACAAACCTGATAGCTACTTGAAAGGCTTTTGCCAGTACCGTCATCAAACAAAACGACCCTTTCCTGCATCTGAGTAAAGAAAGAACCAACCTTCAAGTTATCGGTTTCTAACATTTCGTCGGTAGCTTCGTGATGGTTTGTATTGATGTCGTCGAAAGAGCTTGTACAAGCCGTAGTCAAAGAAAGGGCAAGTACTCCAATCAATGTATATTTAAATGTAAATTTCATTTTCATATTTCCTTTCATTATTAGAATTGAAGTTTAACGGAGAATCCGATATTGCGAAGACTTGGCTGCATAAAGTAGTCAATACCTTGGTAATAAGTTCCAGTATTGGCAGTCAATTCCGGATCGAATGGTGCATGGTTGTATAGCATCCACAAGTTGTGTGCTACAAAAGAGACATTGGCATTTCTAATCCAACTAACCCATCTGTTAACAGGTATGTTGTAGCCTAAAGTCAACTCAGCCAAACGTAAGTTGGTTGCACTATAAACATGCTGAGAGTCGATATTACCGTTCGTACTACCTACTGTCTGATAATAAGCTTGAGCAGGAATAGGACGGCCATTAATTATGGCACCACCATTGTCACGAGCATCTGCTGTAGCCTTTGACGCACCGAAAGCATCCATCACTGCCTGTGTCTCTGATACAACAATACCACCTACGCGATATGTAAACAAGAAACCGAGGCTTAAGCCTTTCCAAGAAAAGTTATTTCCCCAACCCAAATTGTATTTAGGAGCGGCACTACCAGCTTTGATGTATTCATTAGGTTGTGCGACAACTTTCTGAGATACCGGATCTACATAAACAGCACCGTGTTCGTCAGTTCTTAAAGTGTTGACATAAATATCACTTAAAGAACCACCTTCGATCATTTTCATCTTATAGCTACCGGTACCACCCATATTGAGCTCTGAAAGTGAATAAACATCTCCATCACTATCGGTCGCATTGCGAAGCAATTCCTTAATTGTGTTGCGGTTGAGTGTCCAAGTCATATAAGTTTCCCAATCAACAGGACCAAGTTTCTGGTTAAAAGTAGCTTTCAGCTCAATACCTTTATTATCGATACGCCCACCATTAATAATTTCGCTGGTATAACCAGAAGACGCAGGTTTAGCTACATCAAAGAACTGATTATAAGTACTCGATTTGTAGAACGTAGCGTCTACTTTCAATTTATTTTTGAAAAATACGAAATCCAAACCAGCTTCCCACGATTTTGTACGTTCAGGTTTTAGATTGGGATTCGGCTTACGAGTCGATGTCTCAGGATAAGTATTACCCATTTTATAAGTGGGGTGATTGAGGAATGGTTCATAAGGGTCATTACCTACTTCTGAATAAGAAAGACGGGTCTTGAAATAAGGCATGATATCTGATTTGATTCTAGGGAATATCTCCGTCATGATACCAGAAATACCCGCTGAATAATAAAAGAAAGAATTATTTAATTTAGAAGACCAGTCATTACGGGCTGTTAAATCAATATATGCTTTTCCTTTATATCCTACTTGTGCACTACCATAAACAGATTCCAAACGAGTGGTATAGCCATCTTGGTTGTATTTTGTTTTTGCCTCGGCAGTGGCTACATTGGACACAGTGAAGAGATTGGCAACACCCTTTAAGTTCCCATCAAAAGAATCATCGTCGTTATCGCGTTGATCAAAACTGGTACCAATATTAGCGGTGAGACTCCAAGTATCTTTCAAAAAATATTTATTGATAGAGAGGAGTGCCTCAGCATAAAGTTGTCTATTCTCCAAATGGCGCAACATATAGTGACCATATTTCGAAGCGAACAGCGTATTAGTAGAAGCATCGAACTTCTTTTCGTAACGATCAGTGCTCTGGTCAACTTTTGCGCGCCCACTCAAATTCATCCAACTATTGATATTCCATTTCAAAGAAATCGTAGCTATGTGGCGTTCCTTGTGATTAACAAATTTGCCGTGTTGGGTAATCCAATACGGATTTTGCATAGACATACTTTGGTCGCCATAAGACCAATATTGAGTAGGAAAGTTACGATCAGCATTATAACGTTGATAGAATGTCACTTTATTCCAATCGTCGCCGGCAGGGAACAAATATACCGGTACCAATGGATTGAAATATAAACCTTGAGAAATCATGTTTTGCTCTTTTACATTGCTCATCATGTAGCTCAAATCCATTGTCAACTTGTCATGCAAGAATGAAGTTGTGTTTCTGACAGAAAAATTATAACGATTGTAATCGTTATTGTTGATGATACCTTGTGCGTTGGTTGATCCCAATGATACGTAAGTCTGATTCTTCTCATTACCGGTTGACAAACTTAACGAATTGGTGAAGTTGGCACCTGTTTGAAAGAAGTCACTTGGGCTATAGCTGCTTGGTGTACTTAGTTTGTCACCCCAGCTATAATAGCTACCTGATTCGGATGGACCGTATGTGTTTTGGAATTTAGGCATTACAAACGGACGAGAGAATTGAGTACTGGTCGTGAAGTTTATCGATAGGCGTTCAGCCTTGCCTTTTTTGGTGGTGATCAAAACAACACCGTTGGCTGCCGAACTACCATACAATGCAGCTGCTGAAGGACCACTCAATACAGAAATCGTTTCAATATCGTCCGGGTTGATGTTCGAAGCGGCATCACCTGTCTGGCCTGCGCCTGAATATATATCGCCGGGTTGTTCGCTTTGTAAATTAGGCATTGGAATACCATCTATTACATATAATGCATTGTTATTACCGTTGATAGATTTAGTACCACGCATAACAACACGCGAAGAACCACCGACTCCTGATGCAGAGCTATTGATGGTGACGCCGGCTATTTTTCCGTTTAGCGAATTAACAAAGTTTGCGTCTTGCACTTTCATGACGGCATCATTACCTAATTGCTGTACATTGTATGAAAGTGATTTTGCTTCTTTCTTAATACCTAAAGCCGTTACAACAACTTCATTCAATTGCTTGGTATTCTCAGAGAGAACGATATTGAGGTTCTTATTGCCTGCAATTGCAACGGTTTTTGTCGTATAGCCTACATAAGAAAAAGTAAGTCTTTCACCTTCGCGTACTTTTAACGAAAAGTTACCATCAATGTCACTGATAGCACCTGTAGCAGTTGTGCCTTTAATGCTGACACCGATCAATGGTTCGCCTTTTTCGTCTCTTACCGTACCTTTGACGATGAAATCGGCTTGCTGTTGAACCGTCTCGCGAACACGAACAACGGCATTATGCTGCACTGATTTCAGAATAATCTGTTTATTGACAATCTTGTAGCTAATATCAGAGCCTTCAAATAGTTCGTCTAATATTTTACGGATGTCTTTGCTTCTCGTCTTGAGAGATACGATACGATTTGTATTGACAGTTTTGTCACTATACAAAAATACATATTCAGAATTACGCTCTATGTTATTCAACACAGTTCCTATGGTAGCGTTTGTTGCATTCATTGATATTCTTGTCCGTTGTGCTACGCTATTAGTAGCTTGTAATTGCAAGAATATACAGAAAAGTAGAGTAAAACTAATCTTCATGGCCAATGGCATTTTCAGATTTAAAGAATAATGATTGTAAACATGGATGATTTTATTTTTTTCCATATATTTGTGGTTAACTTAGTTTGTTAATTACACTAATGAACTTAAGTGACTGTTTTATGCTGCAAACATTAACAAACAGTCTGATTCCTAAGGGTAAGTTGTAAGGGCAACTTGCCCTTTCTTTTTTCTTTTTTGTCTATATCATAGGCTATTACATATTTAAAGGTTTTTTATATATCAAATTTATTTATATAACGTAATATATGCATGCTTTTCTCCAATAGATGAATCTCCATTTTGCTGCATGCTGTTTATTGTCCATTTGATGTTTGCCGATTCGCTTAGATAATCTAATATTTGAGGCAGTGTTTCGTCGGTAAATGTAGCATGGAAATGATAAGTATGCCCTGACAGATTCTTGAAATGCACTTTAATATTGAAGTGACGTGATAGACGACTGAGCACATCTTCCAATGGGGCATCACGGAAAATAAGTTTGCCATACACCCAACCGGTTTGCTCGTATACATCTACGTTCTTTTTGAACATTTTGCTGGTCTTCTTGTCATAGGTCAACTCTTCTCCCGGAAGTATTTCGACTTTCCTGTTGTCGGGTGTTATTACGTTAACTTTCCCTTCTTCCAAGATCGTTTCAATTGTTTGATTGTCGTTGTATGCATTCACTTCAAAATGCGTACCATATACATATACTTTGAAATTGTTGGGAGTGTTGACATAAAAAGGATGCTTTTTGTCTGCCTTAACTTGAAAATATCCTTCTCCTTCGAGAGAGACTTCGCGTTTGTCACCTTTGAAACTGGTGGGGTATCTTAGTTTACTATTCGAATTCAGCCAGACAACAGAATGATCCGGTAATTCAAATTGTACTACCGATCCGGCTGCTGCTTTTATTTCAGCGTATTGTGTCGGTTGTGATATAACATTATAATATAAATAGCCCAAGGCTGTAGAAGCTAACAATAGTGGAAGTGTTAAGATTGCGGCATATTTCATCCATCGGTTAGCAACGGATAAACGATTATTTGTCTTAATTTTACGCACAGTCTGTCCATATCGATTTTCAATATCTATCGATTCCATCTCTTGAATATCATCCATAATTGAACGGACAATGCTTTCTTGGCTATTTTTATTTTCGTTTATTTCCATCGTTTATCAGGGTATTCTAACTAATAATACAATCATGTTTCAAAAATCAGACATGAAAATTATAAAAACATGGAATTCTTTTCCTATTTTTGTGCGCAATATATCTCTTTCTGAAATGATATTACTTTTATGTTAGATAGTAAACAGCAGCAATTTAAGCTTTTATACGAAAAGTATTATGCCCCTTTTTGTATCTATGCGAAGCGCTATTTGCAGGATAAAGAGATTCGTGAGGACATTGTCAGCGATGTCTTTGCTAAACTATGGCTTGCCGAAGACTTTATTTTGCAAGAAGAATCCGCTTTGTCTTTTTTGAAGACGTGCGTGCGCAATAGCTGTCTGAATTATTTGAAACATCAATCGTATGCTGAAGACTATGCCAGGCAAGTTGAAGTGCATGCGCCGATATACGCCGAATCGCCCGAAAGTCTTTATACACTTGACGAAATGTACAAATTACTTTACGAGGCCATCAATGACTTGTCCGATAAGCAACGAACTGTTTTCATCGAATCGTTTCTTAACGAGAAAAAGCAGCAAGAAGTGGCAAATGAACTCAATGTGAGTGTGAAGACTGTGAGTCGCTATCAAACACAGATTATCGAAAAGTTGCGAGAAGAACTTAAAGACTATCTTCCTTCGTTAGCTTTATTTTCTATCTTAATTTCTGGCTTGAAATAGTTTTATACACATTGACATGTACTGAATAAGTTGATATAAACTTATTCAGTACATGTCACTTTCTGTGTTTTGGTATGATAAATGCGATCATTCATCTATTGGCGTCAAAAATGGCTAGTACTTTAAGGTATCGGCTAGATTACGCAATGTCAGTAAAGATAGTTGCATTTTCGGCTTTGGCGAGGATGTATGTGGCAGGAGTTATGTCTTCTTCGAAGAATGTTCGTTTTAACTTGTTTATCATATCCTTTTTGTCCGATCCAAAGACTGGAATAAAGAGAGGGGTATGGTTTAAAATAAAGGTGCCCGTCATCGTTACTCTGTATTGGTCGCTCACCGGATGCCTCGAAACGGTATAAAGTCTGTCATCGTTCAGTAGCGCAAGATTGTTGGGAAATATAGATGCCGTATGCGCATCGGTTCCTATACCCAGAATAATAGCGTCAAAGTGAGGCATGCCATTTTGTTTGGAAAGTTCCTTTCTTGCTAAATTGGAATAATATATCGATTCTTCGAGAGGAGGATATTCTCCTCTAATGCGAAAGATGTGCATGGGCTCAATATTCAGAGGCGTAAACAACAACTTGTTGGCATGTAGGTAGTTGCTTTCTTCGTCAGTGGGAGGAACGCACCGTTCGTCTACCCAATAAAAGCGGAGCTTATTCCAATCTATTTCGGTCGCATATTCTTTTGTCCACAGATTGAACATTTGTTTGGCCGTATTTCCGCCGGATAGTGCCAGATGAAAACTCTCGTCTTGAGTTTTTTTCAAGATCATTTGTTTCAATTCATTGGTCATTGCGCGGAGGGCAATGGTCGAATCTGCGTAACTTTTTAGAATCATATACTTATTTATTATCCAATTCGCATGTCCATGTTTCTTTGGGGATGCTTAATATCCTTCTTTCTGTTGGTCCATCTTCTCCTTCATCGTATGAAAAGATTCCTTTTTCGCCCTTTTCTTGCCAATATTTCAATATCGGATCAATAATACTCCAACTAGCTTCCAATGCATCGTTGCGTGCATAGAGGGTTGAATCTCCCAACATGGCGTCTAGCAGTAATCGTTCGTAGGCATCGGGGAGGTTTTCGGATGATAGCGAGTCATAGCGAAAGTCCATACCAACTTGTCTTACGGTAAATCCACCTCCCGGAACTTTCAATCCGAATTTTATTGATATACTTTCGTCCGGTTGAATTCGAATGACAAGTTTGTTGCACGACGATCCCGAGCATTGGCCTATAAAGAGTTGTTGCGGAGTCGATTTGAAGTTTATTGTGATCTCGGATGTCTTTTCGGACATTTTCTTTCCTGTTACAATGTAGAATGGTACACCGCTCCATCGCCAATTGTCAATATACATTTTCATGGCGACATACGTTTCTGTATTTGATGTCTGAGAAACATCCGGTTCGTTACGATAGCCTTGATATTGCCCTCTTACTATTAGAGAATTCATCTCCTTTTCGGAGTAAGCGTGTAAAGAGCGGAAGACTTTTACTATTTCGTCTCGGATTCTTTCAGGGTCAAACGAAGAAGGTGGTTCCATTGCGGTGAACGCCATGAGTTGCATCAAGTGGTTTTGAATCATGTCGCGTAGTGCGCCTGCTCCGTCATAGTATTTGCCTCTCTTTTCGACACCGAGTTTCTCGGTCGCGCTTATTTCGACAGAATCGATGTAGTTACGGTTCCATAGAGGTTCGAAGATACCGTTCGAGAATCTAAGCACCAAGATGTTTTGAACTGTCTCTTTGCCCAGATAGTGGTCTATGCGGTAAATCTGCTTTTCCTGGAAAATACGTGATAGGTGTTTGTTCAAACGTTGTGCCGAATCCAAGCTGGTGCCAAAAGGCTTTTCTACAATAATTCTTCTCCATCCGTCGTGAGCCTTTGTTATGTTCAATCCATTTTCTTTTAGAAACGTAGGGATTCGCTCGTACATGATTGGAGGCGTAGCCAAGTAATAAAGAATACGGTCTTCCAGTTTTTCTTGCTGTTGCAGAAGGTCTATTTTCTCTTTAAGTTTGCCATAGTCCGAAGAATCGTTAGAGTCGAAAGAAAGGTAGAATACCCGCTTCAGAAAAGAATCGACTAATACCGGACTGCATATTTTATCTTTCAACTCTTCGAGTAAATGATCTTTCATTAATAGACGGTATTCTTCATCTGTGTGTGCCGTACGGGCTGCTCCCAAGATACAGAAGTTATGCGGTAACAATAGTTTCTGGTGAAGAACAAATACGCCGGGCAACAGCTTGCGAGCTGTCAAATCGCCCGAAGCGCCGAAAATAACCAAAAGTTGGCTATCTACTTTATTCATAATAATACCCTCCCTCTAATTAAGCATTATAAGTACCGGATGCTGTATCGCCACCTTTGCCTGTCCAATTGGTATGAAAGAATTTTCCACGAATGGTATCGGTCCTTTCATAGGTGTGGGCTCCAAAAAAGTCTCGTTGGGCTTGAATCAGATTAGTAGGAAGATGGAGCGTGCGCAAACCATCGAAATACGTAAGGGCTGCACTCATTGCGGGCAATGGGATTCCGCTCATAAGTCCGTCGGCTACCACTTTGCGCCATGAAGCCAGAGATGCTTTTATTTGAGAAGCAAAGAAAGGATCGAATAATAAATTCTCCAGATTTGTATTCTCTAGGTAGGCGTTTGTTATCTTTTGTAAGAATGTTGAACGAATAATACATCCGTTGCGCCATATTCGGGCAATAGCACCTAAATCCAAAGTCCATCCATAGTGTTTGGAGGCACTATACATCAGTGCGAATCCTTGGGCATACGAAACTATTTTGGCAGCATATAGCGCTTGGCGTATATCTTCTACCGCTAGTGAGGTACCTTGTTTGGGAGTTTCCGGATATATTTCGGAAGCTTTCATACGATCGTTGATAAGCGCCGAAAGAGACCGCGCATGGACGGCTTCGGTAATAAGAGTCATTGGATTGCTCTCGTTGAGCGCTGTTATAGCACTCCATTTGCCGGTGCCTTTTTGCCCTGCAACGTCTAAAATATGATCGATTAAAGGAGAACCGTCGGCCTCACGATAACGAAATATCTGAGCTGTGATTTGTATGAGAAAACTGCTCAATTCGCCTTTGTTCCAATCTTCGAATATCTGTGCCAGATGGTCATTATCCACTCCCATGCGATGTTTCATTAAGGCATAGGCTTCAGCTATAAGCTGCATGTCGCCATATTCGATGCCATTATGCACCGTCTTTACAAAATGGCCGGCAGAGCCTGCCCCCATCCATTCGCAACACGGGGATCCATCGTCTATTTTAGCCGAAATATTCTGGAATATGTCTTTTACTATCGGCCATGCTTCAACAGAACCGCCCGGCATGATAGAGGGGCCGTGCAAAGCTCCTTCTTCTCCTCCCGATATACCTGTACCTACGAAATATATGCCTTTTTCCTCCAAACTCTTCACCCTACGGTCCGTGTCGTGAAAATCAGAGTTGCCTCCGTCTATGATGACATCTCCTTTGGACAGATATGGAAGTAATTGTTCTATTAATTCGTCGACAGGACTTCCCGATTTTACCATCATCATTATTTTGCGAGGGGAGGTCATCGATTGTACCAATTGCTCGATGGAATTTGTGCCGATGAACTTTTTATTTTTACCTCGACCGTTGATAAAACGATCTACAATACCTTCTTCTCCTAATACGCTACGGTTATATACCGCTACCGTATAACCTTTGCTCTCCATATTGAGAGCTAAATTTTCGCCCATTACGGCTAAGCCTATTAATCCTATGTCTGCTTTCATAATCTTCTTGTAATAAATGAATCTGACAATACAAAAATAGCCTTTACAAAGGTGTATTAAAATAACCATTCTTCCCTTATATATGGCAATTTCTCTTATTTTGGATAAAAGCGAGTATATATAAGGGAAAAACGGATTTATTGTATCAAGGAAATTTCGGATATTGTTTGAAGTCCGGTTTGCGCTTCTCTAGAAAAGCGTCTTTTCCTTCTTGCGCTTCGTCGGTAAGATAGTACAGTAGAGTAGCATCTCCTGCCAGTTCTTGAATACCTGCTTGTCCATCTAGCTCGGCATTAAGTCCGGCTTTGATCATTCGAAGAGCTAACGGACTGAGCTGCATCATTTCTTCGGCCCATGCCACGTATTCGTCTTCCAATTGATCAAGTGGGACAACTTTATTGACCAATCCCATATCAAGAGCCTCTTGAGCATTATACTTGCGACAGAGGAACCATATTTCGCGAGCCTTCTTTTGCCCGACTATACGTGCCAGATAGGATGCTCCAAAACCTGCATCAAAGCTTCCTACACGTGGACCTGTTTGTCCGAATATTGCATTTTCGGAAGCAATGGAAAGGTCGCAAACCACATGTAATACATGCCCTCCTCCAATCGCAAATCCGTTGACTGCTGCGATAACGGGTTTCGGTATGCTGCGTATCTGCTTCTGCACATCGAGTACACTGAGGCGAGGTACTCCGTCTTTACCTATATAACCACCCCGTCCTTTTGCGTTTTGATCTCCGCCCGAGCAAAATGCTTTATCTCCGGCACCAGTCAGTACAATGACATTGATGTCTTGATTTTCGCGGCAGATGCTCATGGCATTACCCATTTCGGCTGTTGTTGTCGGAGTGAAGGCATTGCGATACCGCTCACGATTGATCGTGATGCGGGCAATTCCATTGTAGAATTCGAAGAGTATGTCTTCGTATTCTTTTATGGTTTTCCATTCTCTTTTTGTTGACATATCGCTTAGTGTTTTAGTTGATGATAATAATCTTTTAAAAGTTTTACGTCCATAGCGGCATCGGTACGTACTTCCATCAATATAGGTCTGTCGGAAGCGCCGTTTGTCGTGAACGATTTGATATTCTGTTCAAGTGAAGTTGCGCCGTTAATGCAAATATATTCAAACCCTCTCTCTTCGGCCCATCCTTTGGCCGAAGTAGTATGGGTTGCCGTAATGGCACCACGTGAACTGGTTGTCATCTCGAGTCCGGGGAGCGAATGAAATATTTCGCCGCTACCGTTATTGAGTAATAAAATACGGACATTAGAGCTATAGTTGCTGTTCCACAATGCATTCATATCATAAAAGAAACTGAGGTCTCCTATGATAATAAAGTTCAGTTGATTCGGATTGGCCGAAGCACAACCTATTGCTGTAGAAAGCGAACCTTCTATGCCGTTTATTCCTCGGTTGCAACATACTGTTGTGGGCGATGATATTTTAAATAACTGGGCATAGCGTATAGTCGAGCTGTTGGCCAAATGAAGTATACTGTCTTTGGGTAGATGATGTATGAGTGTTGCTATTGCCAACATTTCGGAGTAGGCAAATTCAGGTTCGGGTATCTTACTGCATATTTCTTGCCATTTGTCCGAATAGGTGGTTGAGTGTTCATCAACACCAACCGATAGCAAATGGATAAAGTCGCTTGTGTTTTGTTCGACAGCAACGGTAAGCGAACAAAATACATCTGCGATTGCACCGTTGGGCGATACATGGATATGCTCTTTAGGAGGATTGCTGCGAAGATATTGTTTCAATCTTTTAGATACAATATGCCCATTTAGTGTAATGACTACATCCGGTGCCATCGTTTTCTTCTCTTCCGTTGTCATGGTATAGAGGGCAGTGTCGAAGTTCCGAATCAGTTTGTCATTTTTGATACTATTGCACAAGTCCTCGGCAAACCACGTATATTGTTCGAATATTGAGCTGGGATAATTCTCTGTAACAGAAAAAGGCATACTGTCTTGTCCTGCAATAATCAGAATCTTCTCATATTGGCAACACTTTCTTATATAATCTTCTAACTCTTTTGAGTGTTCAAGTGCACTGAAACGGTTGATGGTTCTTACTTCAGGAAGCTCTTTGGTGTTAAATTCGAATAGCGGTTCCGAAAGAGGAATGTTTATGTGTACCGGACCGTAGTTGTGAAAATGTGTATTGAGTATAGCCTCGTTGATAAGTCTGTTACAATACCACTCATCTTCTGTCGTATGTATTTCGGGTAGATTGACAGACTTCTTTACTAATGTGCCAAACACATTTGGCTGAGGCAGTGTTTGTCCGTCCATCTGTCCGATCCATGCTGCGGGTCGGTCTGCTGTAATAACGACTAGCGGAATGCGTTGATAAAAAGCTTCGGATACGGCGGGTTGCAAATTAAGAACTGCCGAACCTGATGTGCAGCATACGCCAACTGTTTCATTCAGTCTTAAAGCAAGACCTATGGCAAAAAAGCCGGCACTTCGTTCGTCAGTAACCGTATAGCATTTAAAGTCTTCACAATTGGCCAAGGTATGCACGATGGGAGCGTTACGACTGCCTGGACATACCACTATGTGTATGATGCTGTGCGCCTTGAGCAATGCGACTAATTGCAAAATATTTTTCTTGTCCGAGTACATAGACTTTATGATTTAGTATTGATGAGCCGCCTCATTGTCTGTAGTTTGTTTTCCGTTTCTTGCCATTCTTCTTCTTTCGTTGATGAAGCAAGTAAGCCGCCACCAGCATACAGAGTGATATTGTTATCGTCTATATTCATACATCGTAAATTGACGTATAGGTCAGTGTGGTCGGTGGCATCAAACCACCCTATGAATCCGGAATAGTAACTTCTGTCGTAACCCTCGTTGTCTGTGATGAATTGATATGCCTTTTCTTTCGGTAGACCACATACGGCAGGAGTGGGATGTAGCATTTTAAGCATTTTACACACCTCTGATGTATCGTGTAGTGTAAAATGAAATTCGGTTTTGAGGTGAGACAAACTACCTGCATAGGCAGGGTAAGGACCTTGTTCCAGATAAATAATATCGTTCAATACTAATATCCGTCGGATATACGAAGCCACAAAGCTTTGTTCCTTTCGGTTCTTTTCATTCCACTCTTCTGGTAACTTTCCATCTTGCAGTGGTTGAGTCCCTGCCAATGCTGCGGTGCTCCATTGTCTTGATCCACCAGATAGAAGAATCTCAGGAGAAGAGCCTATCCAAATACCGGTTTGCGGAGTATAGCACAGATAGATAAAAGAGTGTATATATTTGCTGCAAGCAGTATAAAATATGTCAACGGGTGATATTGTATCGTTGTAATAAGAGGTTGCCGAACGTGACAATACGAGTTTATCAAATTCCTTTTTCTGTAAGGCATTGATGAAAACATTGAAACGATCGGAATACGATTCGGAACAGAGGCTTTGCTCGGGAATATCGTTTGACAATTCTTTAGCAGCCTCAAAATCCGGTTTCTCATTATTGTACAGTGTTATAAAATCGTTGCCGCTATGAGGCTCTATGAGCACAATAGGGTGTGAAGAATCTACTTTAAAGGGGGCGATGACAAATCCCTGCCTTCCTTCCAACTTGTCGATGTCGTCTAGTAATTTGATGTTATTGGCGGACTGTTTGACGATATGAAAGACTCGTTCGCCAGGCACTCTCCATGCGGCAAACGATTGATGTTCTTTGAGTAGATGCTCTATAATGGTATGGTTGTTTTGTTTTCCTTTGTTCATTTTTTCTTCATAATGCTGTTCACTACCCGAATAGACGAAACCAGTTTGCCTGTCGACGTAAAGATATCGACATTCCAAATGTGTGACGTACGTCCCTTGTGAACGATTGTTCCTACGGCTCGCACGGTATCTCCTTCGTGCGCCGATGATATATGATTGCCGCTAACTTGCATTCCTACTGCTATTTCATCGGGTTGACAGATAGCCATTGAACCTAATCCAGCTACTGTCTCGGCCAGAGCAAGTGTGGCACCTCCATGAAGAATGCCGTAGGGTTGGCGGGTACGGTAGTCTACGGGCATGGTAGCTTCTACTCTATTGTCCGAAACAAATGTGTACGTAATGCCCAGATTTCCCATTAATGTATGCTGTGATTTTTCATTAAGCTGGTCTAGCGAGATATCTGCTACATGTATTTCATTCAAGATAAGCTTTTCTGCCGCCAAAGCTACCCCCTCATTGTCGTTTGTTTCGGTTGTTATATCGGCACAGCGTTTCACCGATTCTAAGGCGTTACCCATCGCCACACCGAGTCCTGCTGTCTGAATCATTGTCACATCGCAAACACTGTCACCTATGGCAATGACCTCCTCTTTTTCAATATTGAGTTGTTTCAAAAGAAAACCCAGAGTATTTGCTTTATCAATTTGTGGCGGAACAATTTCAAGGAAGTAAGGTTCCGAGCGAAAGACATCAAGCGAACCGTTTAGGCGACGCTTCCAATGCTCTTCCAAGCTAGTCAAGGCCGCTTCGTCGTCGCTAACCAATACACATTTGCAGGGCGAGAAATCTATTACACTGGAAAACTCAGGTTCATAGACAATCTTCATTTGATTGAGCATCGCTTCTGATCTGATGTGCGAGTTGTCGGGCGTATCGGTAATGATGGCGTCTTCTTTGTATGTGAAAATGGCGAAACCGTTTTTGCGTGATTTCTTTTCGAGATAGGGTAATAATTCCTGATTTATTCGTCTCTCAAATATTACTGTATCTGTTTGCGCATCTATGATTTGACAACCGTTGTAAGATAGAATGAAGCCACCGTAGTTGTTGAGCTCCAACTGACGGGCTATCGATCTTAATCCATACGTAGGACGTCCCGAAGCGATAACAATACGTACTCCTGTTTGTTGCACATTGCGTAGCGTATATAGTGTGCGTTTCGAAATTTCTTTATTGCTGTTTAGCAACGTCCCGTCCACATCAATGACTAGTAGTTTATATTTCATAGTTCGGGTACCGTTTTTGTTCTTTGCTGCAAACTTACTAAAAATACCTGATAAGCGGGTGAAGTAAATCTATAATTAGTGTTAGAATATAAAAGAAAGAACGCATCAGCGAATGTTTACTCCGCTGATGCGTTCTTTCTTTTATGTGATAAAATATTATTTGAATATTTCTTGCGCAAAATGTGTGAGATAGATTCTCCAGTTGCGCCAGATATGCCCACCATCCGTTTCCATATATTCATACTTGTACCCATGTTTATCCAAGTATTTTCGATAGTCTTCATTGGTTTTATAGAGAAAATCAGTATTGCCTATTCCAATAAAATACAATCTGGGCTTTGCGTTGAATTGTTTGGTCAATTGGGCATTGAATTGTTTATCTTTTTGCATGTTTAGTATATCTGTACTTTGTGGATCACTACCTTTCATAAAGATTGCGGCAGAGAAAAGTCCTACATAGTCAAATAGCTCAGGATACTGTTTAGAAATGGCGAAAGAATGTCCACCACCCATTGATAGACCGCAGATGGCTCGGTTGGACTTACCTTTTAGTACATGGTAATTCTTTTCTATATAGTTTACGATATCCGGAAAACTTTCTTCCATGGATGCAGTCTCTTTAGATGCTCCATCTCCTTTGAACATTGGTTTGTACATGCCTTTAGACCATGCGCCCGGAGCTGCCTGATAGTCCAGATTGCCGTTTGGCATCACTACAATCATCGGTTTAGCCTTTCCACAAGCTATCAGATTATCCATTATTTGGACGGCACACCCCAAAGTACTCCACGCATCTTCGTCACCACCAGCTCCATGCAATAAATAAAGCACCGGATACTTCTTGCCTTTGTCATATCCGGCAGGTGTGTAGACTGTCATGCGTCGCTGCATCTTCAGTGTGGGGCTCTCGTACCATACTTTTGATACATTGCCATGAGGTACTTCGTTCACACGGTAGATACTACCTTTGTCGCCACTATCTTTTGTGACGATGAATATGTTGGTATAGGTTGCGATATCTCTATTGATATAGATGTTTGCCGGATCCAAATAATCCATTCCATTGACTTTGAATTTGTAGCTGTACAGTTCGGCCAAAAGAGGTTTCGAGGTATACGTCCATACCCCGTTGCTTTCCTCGTGGAGTTCTGCTATACCTTCTGATTCATCACCATCTTTGATGATTTTGGGTAAGAAATCGCCTTTTATTTCTACCTTAACGGCTTTTGGGGCAAAGAGATTAAATGTGACACTTCCGTCTGCATTGATGATTGGAGAATTGATGTTGTTGCTATCGAATAAGGCCTCTTGTGCAAAGGCTGTTATAGCGCAAAAAGTAAATAAGCAGAAAAAGATGAATTTATTTTTCATGTTATTAAAGTTAATGAATGAAATGTATATCTTTGGATAGGAGGCAAAGATATACGATCTCTTATGAATAGGACTTTAAAAAATGGTACAATAGTTTTGTTATTTTGCTCAGAAAGTCCAATTGTTCATTATCTCGGCTAGTCTCTCCAAGTACTTGGCATCTATTTCGTCAAAAGTATTCAACTGTTCGCTGTCTATGTCTATCACTCCGGTCACTTCATCATTTCGTTTGATGGGTACGACGATTTCCGAACGCGAAAGAGAGCTACATGCTATATGTCCGGGGAACTCTTCAACGTCGGGTACTATTATAGTGCGTTGTTCTTTCCATGAAGTGCCGCATACTCCCTTGCCAAATCCGATACGCGTACAGGCTACCGGTCCTTGAAATGGACCGAGCACCAATTCTTTATCGTGCACCAAGTAAAATCCTGTCCACCAAAAGTGGAAGGTTTCGTTGAGCAATGCCGATAGGTTTGCCATATTGGCTACCATGTTTGTTTCTCCTTCTACAAGAGCCTGAGCTTGTTTAAGCAACAGCGTGTATTTTTCTTCTTTTGTTGTCATTTGGTGTTTTATTATGAGCGAAATGCCAATGCAGCACCGATAGCAGTTCTGAATTCTGCATGTAGCGGAATATGAAATCTTACATCATAAATGCGTTCCATGAAAGGAAAGATATCTTTGCATTGCGGAATCTTTGTCAAATTGCCGATGAGAACAAAGTCTTTGATGTTTGAATTAAGTGTCGATAACACAGCAGACGAACCGATGCTTTGCAATACCATATATATAAGTCCTAATGCAATGTCTTCTTCCGAAGCATTACTGTTGTCTATCTTGCCAAACAGAGAGGCCGTAGCGTCGAGTGGCAAGCCTTCCAAGTCGTGTTTGCAAATATCTCTTATTTGCAAGTTTATATTTGCAATATTGCCATGGTTGGCTAGTTCGCATATCTTTTTGAAGTCTTTCGTCTTGAGCAATAATAGAGCGAGCCCTTGCAGAGTACCACCGCCGATACTGATGCCACCGATATGTTTAATGCTGTTGCCTTCTACTCTTACATAAGATGTACCGGTGCCCATGCTCACTACCATTAAATCTTTCAAGTCGGTATTATAGCGCGCTCCCAATCCGTCGGACAGAAACTCGTCTGCTTTCATGGTGGGGAGTCCGTAGAGCGGCCCTTCAATGTAGGCGCTTCCTACTCCCGTTATCATCACTTGTTGGATATCTGACAAGTTGACTCCATTGTCGTAGATATACTTGCCGAACGCTCCGAATAATGAAGTCACAGGGTCGGTTGCTGTAATAAACATCGGCGACTGGATATTGCCATTATTGAGCCCCACTATTTTAGTGGTGCTACCACCTACATCAATGCCTATAATTAATCCCATTTTGCTATAAATTACTAATAAAAGGACGCTCCAAAGGTAGTACATGCCTCATTAATCACCAAATAAATGATGATTTTTTAGCAGATGAATAATGCTGATTCTCTAACTAATTAATCTAATAGATTGTTACTTATTGATAATAACTGTACATTTTAAGAGAAAAAGATGTAACTTGCACTCAAATAAATATTGTAATGACATGAATTCAATTGAAACAAATTTAAAATCATCAATTATGAAACGTTATGTATTTGTGTTGTCGCTTTTGGTAATCGGCTTGACTTTTACCGGATGCGTAAGTAAGCAGCAATTCACAAGTCTGCAATCCAACTATAATAAACTAAAAGCAGACAATAGTGATTTGATGAAATCTTACCAGGATGCTCAAATCAGGTTAGCCGAAAGCGGCACTAAAGTGAGAAGCTTGGAAGATCGTTTAGCCGAAGCTCTTCGCAACAATCAAGAGTTGCGTGCATCTTATGCTGCTTTGCAGGGTTCGCTCGACAAAAGCTTGTCGCAAAATTCACAGGGAAATATCAACATCTCTAAGTTAGTTGATGAAATCAATGCTTCGAACAAGTTCATCAAACAGCTTGTAGAAACCAAGAGCAAATCTGATTCGCTCAATATGGTTATCACTGCCAATCTAACCCGCTCTTTGAGCACGGACGAGCTGAAAGAAGTTGATGTAAAAGTACTGAAAGGTGTTGTTTATATTTCGTTGGCTGATAATATGCTTTACAAGTCTGGTAGTTATGAAATTAACGACAGAGCTGGCGAAACGTTGAGCAAGATTGCTAAGATCATAAAGGATTATAAAGACTACGATGTGCTCATTGAAGGTAATACCGACAATGTACCTATTTCTCGTCCGAATATCCGCAACAATTGGGACTTGAGTTCTTTGCGTGCTTCATCTGTTGTTCAGGCTTTACAAAATCAGTATAGTGTAGATCCTAAACGTTTGACAGCTGCCGGACGTGGCGAATACAATCCTATTGCTACCAATTCTACAGAAATAGGTAAACAACGCAACCGTCGTACACAAATTATTATTACTCCTAAGCTCGATCAGTTCATGGACCTTTTAGACAAGGCTCCCGATTCTGATGCAAGCAAATAGTAATAGATTAATCGTATTTGGTACAAATAGTACAGAAAGGAGATAATTATGATAATCGAAAAAGTTCATGCTAGAGAAATTCTCGATTCTCGGGGAAATCCCACAATCGAGGTGGAAGTTACTTTGGAGTGTGGTGTTATAGGTCGTGCTTCTGTTCCATCAGGAGCTTCGACAGGCGAGAATGAGGCACTTGAATTGCGCGATGGCGACAAAAAACGCTATGGAGGCAAGGGTGTGCTTAAGGCTGTGGCTAATGTTAACGAGAAAATTGCTCCTGTTATTGTAGGTATGTCTGTGCTCGAACAACGGGCTATAGATATGGCTATGATTAAACTCGACGGTACTAAAACGAAGTCCAAATTAGGCGCTAATGCCATATTGGGCGTTTCGCTTGCTGTAGCTCATGCCGCTGCCAGCTATCTCGATATTCCTCTTTACCGTTATATTGGCGGTACGAATACCTATGTGTTGCCTGTCCCGATGATGAATATCATCAATGGCGGTGCTCACAGTGATGCTCCTATCGCTTTTCAGGAATTTATGATTCGTCCGGTAGGTGCTCCTTCATTCCGCGAAGGACTCCGAATGGGAGCTGAAGTATTTCATGCTCTCAAGAAAGTACTCAAAGATCGTGGCGTAAGTACAGCCGTAGGCGACGAAGGTGGCTTTGCTCCGAATCTTAACGGTACGGAAGATGCTGTCGAATGTATACTGAAAGCTATCGAAGCTGCCGGATACAAACCGGGAACGGATGTTGTAATCGGTATGGATTGCGCTTCGAGCGAGTACTACAAAAATGGGGTATACGATTACTCTATCTTTGAAGGTGCAAAAGGGAAGAAACGTACTTCCGACGAGCAAATAGACTATTTGGAAGAACTTCTCAATAAATATCCTATCGATAGTATCGAAGATGGTATGGCCGAGAATGATTGGGAAGGTTGGAAGAAACTGACCGATCGATTGGGAAGCCGTTGCCAATTGGTAGGCGATGACTTGTTCGTTACCAATGTAGACTTTCTTTCCAGAGGTATAAAAGAAGGTTGCGCCAATGCTATCTTGATCAAAGTCAATCAAATTGGTTCGCTCAGCGAAACGCTTGATGCTATCGAGATGGCTCATCGTCATGGATACAATACCGTAACTTCTCACCGCTCAGGCGAAACGGAAGATACGACTATTGCCGATATTGCCGTAGCAACCAATTCCGGTCAAATAAAGACGGGCTCTATGAGTCGTACCGATCGCCTTGCCAAGTATAATCAATTGCTTCGTATCGAAGAAGAATTGGGCGACAAGGCTATATACGGGTTTAAAAAACTCAAATAGTTCTGTTTAAATATTTAAATTATTTATGATATCCCAGCAGGTAGTTTATCTGCTGGGATATCTTTTTGATAGCGGTGTTGAGAGTTTGCATACTTGTTATGAGTTCTTTTGGGTATGCTGTATCGCTTTGTGATGATATGTGTGTATCTTTACGTTGCGGCAATGCGATAAGGACTCATAAATATTTTCTTCCATACGTATCTTGCGACTCACGCCCGTGAGTCGCAAGTTTCGTCCTTATGTTTTTTCCGACTCACGGGCGTGAGTCGCAAGGTACATAAGTATGTAATGATTGCAACACAAAGAAGTCAGGGTAGCGATCTCAGTTTCTATTAGCCAGTCGTTCGTTTCGTTTTAGCGATGGTCTACGTATCTTGGCGTTGATAGGTATCTTGGGGCACTAGTGTCGACATGATGTTTTTATTTATTTTGTGTATATCTGATTTGTAAAAGTGGATAAGCTTTGTCATGAATGAATGATGAGACAGAATAAAAACTGAAAAGGGGCATTTATTTTGTACTTTTTCTTTAAATTTGCAGCAAAGGTTTACCTTTTGCCTAATACACTGATACAAAAAAATAAAAAATGCGAGTGAAGGTTTTCTATGTACAATAGTTCTCTTTCCTTTGCGCTATGATATGAGGTCTTATTCGAAACAAATAGTTAGATTGTGTATATTGCTGCCGGTGCTATTTTGCTTGGCCGGTGTTACGGCTGTCGCCCAAGTGCAAGATTACAGAACGTTCCGAAATATTTTGCTTGGCGCCTCTACGGCTGCCAATTGTTTTGTGCAAGATTCTGAAGGAATGATTTGGGTGGGCTCTGAGAAAGGACTTTATACATACGATGGCTTTTCTATTTATCCTCATTACGAATTGGGTAAATTGTCCAATACTCATATCTATTGTGCTATTCGAGTAGGCGATTCACGGTTTTATTTAGGTTCGGACAATGGTTTGCTCATTTATAATTATCGTACCGAATGCTACGAAAACAATCCGTCTATTGCTCCTCGAGACATTCGCTGCATGGTTCGCGATGGTGATAATGTATGGTTGGGGTCTATCAATGGACTATATCGTTATAGTATTGCTACCGGTAAGTGCATTCGTTTTCGTGCCGGTGGTGGATTGCCTCACAATACTATTTATTCTCTCATTAAGGCTTCGGATGGTAGAGTTTATATCGGAACTTATAATGGCTTTTGTTATTTTGATGCAAAAAGACGTACTTTCTCACGTATAGTATTGCCCGATATCGGTCGCAAAAACAATCTTTTTATCAATTCGTTACTCGAAGATCGTCTAAGACATTGTATCTGGATAGGTACGGAAGGCGATCTTTACCGTTACGATTTGTCTACGCGGCGAGTCTCGTGTATGGGTATGTATCATGGTAATTCGGTGAAGACACTGACGCTCGACGGTCGTAACCGATTATTGGTAGGTACCGACGACGGTCTGCATGTGTTTGACGGTAAAGCCGATAAGCATATCTATCACGATTCCCGTAATGCTTCGTCTCTTTCGGGAGATATTGTATGGGGACTCTTCACTGATGTTCAGGGTAATGTGTGGATAGGCACCGATGGCGGTATCTCGATTGCTTCGAATATTGTAGCAGAGCGATTTATACCTATATCTCAGATAACGGGATTGGGTAATGGCAATCAATTTTATACGATTTATAGGGATGCGAAAGCGCGGTTGTGGCTGGGAGGTTCCAACGGCTTGATTCAATCGGATGCGCATCTCGGCGCCGGGGCTCTTTCGAAGTGGTATAGGGCGGGAAGCAACGTGTTTCCTCTTCGACACAATCACATTCGTAGTATTTATCAAGATAGAGATAAAAAACTGTGGATAGCTACCGATGGTGGTATTATGCAACTGGACGAAAGTAGCGGGCAGTGGCGACATTATAATTTGGTAGATCGCAGTCATTCTTTTAACGCCAATTGGGCTTATGATCTATTTGAAGATGCGAAGGGCAGACTATGGGTAGCTACGTGCTTGGGAGGAATTTTGGTTGTAGACAAACATAAGCTGGAGCGTAGCAGTTCTATCTGTGAAGCCGATTTCAGTTTGAATCGCAGCAATGGACTTGCCGGAATGTATATCGGTCAGATAGCTCCCGATCGGGCAGGAAATGTATGGGCCCTGCTGTACAATAATAGTATAGGCGTTCAGAAAATAGAGATGAAGACCATGAAGGTATCTACTCTCTCGGCTCTTAATTCATATCATATTGGTCAGAATAGTCGGCTATTGGTCGACAGTGAAGGACATATTTGGATCGCATATCCGGGTGGAGTCTTTCAATTTTCTTCGGCGGGTCGGCAATTACGGCGTATCTCTTTTGGCGATAACTACGAATGCCAAATACTTTCGATGACTGAAGTGAAAAACAAAATATGGATCAGCTCGACCGATGGAATATGGATTGTAGATAAAAAAACAGGCCGAGTAGAACAACGGGGTAGCGATAGTATTGACTTCACGTGCTTGTGGTACAATGTTGTCGATAATCTCATATACATGGGCTATAGAGATGGAATAGCCGTTTCATCGCCCGAAAGCTTTTGTAGAGATGGGGCGGAACACCGGTTGCAATTGACAGCGATTTATGTGAACAATACATTGATGCCTGTGCAACAAAACCAAAGTGTGCGCTATTTGTCTTCACTCGAGTTCAGTCACAATGAGAACCACATCGTGTTTTGCTTTTCTGATTTGCCTTATTCGTTGACCGAAAAGAATAAGTATGCCTTCAAGCTTGATGGGGAGGATAAGGATTGGAATACTCTGCCTCCGGGAACCAATCAAATCGCTTTCAACAATCTTAAACCCGGAAGTTATCATCTAATCGTCAAATGTGTAGGGACGTTGAATGGTGGAATTAGAGCACTCGATATTCCTTTTGCCATTCTTCCGCCTTGGTATCTTACTTGGTGGGCAAAGAGCATCTATTTGCTTATTATTCTCGGCTTTCTGTTGTGGATCGTCAATTTTTATCGTATACGCAACAAACTTCATATAGAACGTTTGGAGAAACGACAAATAGTGGAACAGGCAAGACTCAAGATGGATTTCTTTGCAAATGTATCTCATGATTTTAAAACTCCTTTAAGTATGATCATCGCACCGATTAGCCGGTTGCTCTTGGAAGTGAAGAATGAGGGAACGAAGAAACAGCTTGAAACGGTAGAACGTAATGCCATGAAGCTTAATTCGATGACTCAGCAGATATTGGACTTCGATCGCATCGAAAACCAGTCCAATGCGACACTCATGTTGAGTAAAGTAGATTATGTGGGTTTTGTGCGGAAAATATTCGATGGCTTTGTACAAGATAGTTTTAAGGAGAAAGATCAAAAAGGACTTTTCAGTTCGGACAGAGATACTTTTTATATGGAAATCGATATGCTGAAGATGGAATCGGCCATTGCCAACATCTTGAGCAATGCATCTAAATATTCGCCTCGCGGTCGGACGATAGAAATGAAGGTCGTTGATAGTGAAGATTCTTTGCAGATTGTGGTGAGTGATAATGGTGTTGGTATCCCTCAAAAAGATTTACCTTATGTTTCTCAGCGTTTCTTTCAGTCATCCAAAACAGCGGGCGAGAAGCTAGGTACCGGTATCGGGCTCTATTTATCGCGTGCCTATACAGAGTTGCATGGGGGAACTTTTCAGATTTCTTCTGTCGAAGGCAAAGGCACTACTGTCACGATAAGCCTTCCTTCAAAAGAGTTTGATGCCGATCTTCCATTTGTCCCTTCGTCTGATGCTCCTCAGCCCACGGTTCTGATCGTTGAAGACGAAGAAGAAATGGGGGCTTTCATTATGGATGTGCTGTCTAAATCGTTTCGTTGCGAATGGGCTCGGAATGGTAAAATAGGATTGGAAAAAGCACAAACTTTGTTGCCGGATCTTATTGTGACGGATGTGATGATGCCCGAAATGGATGGGCTCGAGATGTGTCGTCAAATTCGCAAATATATTCCGACTTCGGTAATACCTGTTATTATGCTCACCGGTAAAAGTGATCGTCAGACAGAGTTGGACAGTATTCGAATGAATATTGATATCTTCTTGTCCAAACCTTTTGATGCCAATGTGCTGTTGCTTCGTGCTCGGCAATTAGTAGGCAACCACGAACGCAAGGAAGTGAAAGAGCGTATAGAGCAGCTTTCCGTTCCACAAGAAATCCAAGCCATATCGGGTGACGAGAAATTCCTTCAGGAAATCACTCGGATGATAGAAGATCGTATTAGCGATTACGATCTGAATGTCAATTCGCTTTGTGAGCAATATGGTATTGGCAGTAAGCAGCTTTATCGGAAGTTGAAGCAGCTCACTGGGCAAACGCCTGTGGAATATATCAAGTCTATCCGCATGAAGAAAGCTGCCATGCTGCTCGAACAACATAAATTTACCATTGCCGAAGTGATGTATATGGTAGGATTCTCTAATTCTTCGTATTTCTCCAAATGTTTTCAGGCTGCTTTTGGCAAAACGCCTAGGCAATATGTAGAATGAAAAGACCCGCAATGGAAATGATTCCACTACGGGCTGTGTTGTATTTAGAAAAAGTAAACGATTTCTTTATTCGGCATTCTTCTTTAGCCATTCCAAACGGCGGGTATCGGGCAAGTGCTTTACTTTGAAGTTCTCGAATGTTGCCTTGAATCCTTTTCCATCGGGACAAGCAGCCATCAGTCCTATCATAACCGGAGTGTTATCGCTCAACCAAGCGTTGCGCATCATGATGTAGTTTTTATCGTCGAACGAATAGAATATTTCTACGGCATCCAGTTTCCTTATGGCTTTAATCCAAATGTATGGGACAGCCTTTTCGAGCGTCACTACACTCCAATCACTTTTTTCGTGTGTCACCACAGTGCTCAAATTGTATTTGCCATCGACGTATTCTATTCCGGTTTTGATATAGTTCTTTTGGTCTATTCTTATCATCAATCCGGCTTGATCGAATCGGGCTTTATAGTCACCGCTTATTTTTACTTTCGCTTCAAATTCACCTCCGTAGGTGGTGTAGTAGAAAGGGGCATCGTCTACCGTGAAGCCATAATGCGAGATACGCCAATAGTCACTTTGTGGAGTTACAGAAAGTGTCAACGTATTGTTCTTTATTTCCCATTGCTCCGGTTCGTTAAACCACTGCATCTTCTCTAATGTTTGTGCCGAAACAAAAGGTACACACAACAAAGTAAATAGGGCTAAACATAAATTCTTCATATACTATAGTTCTTTTTTTTAGTGATGTTTTCGATTAAACTTTATTTAATTACCTTTGCAAAGGTAACAGCTTCATTTGGAGCGGGCAATACTGAAAAATAACCATTTTATATTATCCGAATATAATGAACATTGAGACTCAGTTGAATGATGAACTATTGAAGCAGTTGTTTGCCGATGACAAACAATACTCTCTCTGTTTGGAAGAATACAAGAGTCTTGCTCGAATGTATGCTTATAACGAAAATGCCGTTGCCGTGTTGAGTGATATGAAGTCCAATGCCAGCTATATTTATTATGGTAAGGTTGCTTTAAAACTCGGATTGGGCGATGCCGGAACAGAAGAGTTCATTCATTCTATTTGGGAAGACAAAATACTCAATCGTATTCATCCAGATGACTTGGTAGAGAAACAATTGCAAGAACTATCTTTCTTTCATTTTTTAAAAGGGATTCCTCTTAAGAATAGGGGCGATTATCACATTGTCAATCATATTCGGATGCTTGATGTAGACGGTGTATACAGACCTGTGCTCCATCGGATGTTTTATGTCGCTATTTTCCCAAACGGCAGTGTCTGGCTCGCTCTATGTCTATACAATCTTTCTTCCGACGATTCTTTTGGAAGTTCTGTTATCAATACCGCCGACGGACGTTCTTTCGAACTTGAGAAAACGACGGGCAAGAATTTGTTGTCTAAGAGAGAGAAAGAGGTGTTGCGCTTAATTAATAGTGGCATAGCGAGCAAGAAGATTGCACAAATGCTTTCTATCAGTGCCAATACCGTAAACAGGCATCGCCAGAATATCTTGGAAAAACTGCAAGTGAATAATTCAATCGAAGCTTGCCGTATAGCCAAAGGGTTGAAGATACTTTGATCTGCCTCCTGAATGGAATGCCTGTTGGGCGATTTGTTTTTTAGCATCAATATTATAATTCATATATCATGAAAAAGCTATATCTCTGTATTTGTGCCCTATTAATGGTCGCTGCAAGCTATGCGTCCCCGCATAAGCCTAATGTCATTGTCGCCTATGTCACATCATGGAGTTCTGTGATGCCCGATCCGTCATTGTTGACACAAATCAATTATGCTTTTGCTCATGTCGATTCCACATTTTCCAGTGTAACGATTGCCAATGTCGATCGTCTTCGGAGCATTGTTCGATTGAAAGATACAAGCCCTTCTTTAAAAGTGGTTTTGTCTATTGGAGGATGGCAAGCCGGTAATTTTAGTGAGATGGCTGCTAATGAAAAGTATCGTAAATCATTTGTAGGTAATTGCAAACGTTTGGTCAATAGCTTGAATCTGGATGGTATAGATATTGATTGGGAATATCCCACCGTTGGTGTTGCCGGAATTTCTTCTTCACCAGACGATACTCAGAACTTCACATTATTGATCAAAGACCTCCGTAAAGCTCTTGGCAAAAAACGGGTACTGACTGTTGCTTCGATCGCATACGGCAAGTTTATCGATTTTGCGACTATAGCCAAATATGTAGATTATGTCAATATCATGGCTTACGATATAGACAATCCTCCTCATCATCAAGCACCTCTATTCCGTTCGGATATGGCAGGGCACTTGTCGTGCGAAGAAGCCGTAAAAGCACATCTCGCCTTTGGAATCTCTCCTGAAAAATTGGTATTAGGCATTCCTTTTTATGGGCGTATGCTGAATGAGGGTGCTTATCGTAGCTATAAAGAACTCACTCTTGTTAAGGGCTATCAGCGCCATTGGGATGAAATAGCGAAAGTGCCTTATATGGCCGATTCTACGGGTCATTATATTTGTTCGTACGAAGACGCCCGGTCTATTCATTATAAATGTGAGTTCATTAAGCAATGCGGATTGCGTGGAGCCATGTATTGGGAATATGCCTGCGATGATGAGGACGGTACTTTGCGAAAAGCTGTTTACGATAATCTCTTTGCTGCCATACTTAAATGAATAAGCAATTGCAATGAAAATGAGCCATAATTGTATCCTTACTGCAATAACTTAAAATGAATATGAAAGAAGAAAATATTAATAATCTGACATCTTTATGGACTTTGGTAGGCAATGCCTTTAATGCAAATCAGTTCGTTGAGGGTTTCCAAATAGTCAATATCCCTTTCTCCGAATGGCCTAATAGAATATGGGACTTTCGCCATACTACATGCAATAGAAAAGAGACGCTGAAGGAGATTATTCGAAAAACGAATCCTAATATGATTTTTTCTGAATGGAAAGAACTCAGTGAAAAGGATCAGACAACTGTGTACGATATGAGGTTGAAAAGTCTGCAGATTGGCATGTCTTTGCATCTAGAGGAATATAATGCGTTGCAAATAAATAGTCAGATAAGTCTCGTAAGAATAGAAAATGCCACTGATGCTAAACTGTGGAGCCATTTGTTTCAACAATCATTTGGCTATTTCATATCAGAGATGATTATTGATAAGATAAAAGATCAAGTCGCTTTTTATAATATAAGATATGATAACGATTTTGCAGGCACGGTAGCAATATATGAACTCGACAATTCAATAGGTGTTCATAGCTTGGGAATTTTAGAGCAATTTAGGAAGAAGGGCATTGCCGAGATTGTGATGAAAATGATTTTATCAGATGCTCAAAAAGGTGGCTTCGATTGTGTGCATTTGCAATCTTCTTCTATGGGCTTGAGTGTGTATAAGAAATTAGGTTTCGAAGAAATATTCAAAATGTATAATTATGTGCTGAATGATTCATTATAAAATGTAGCTAAGACTATTTATTCGAGAAGCTCGGAGTCCGTTTCTTTTATTGTTTTCAGCACTCTGTTTAAGCTTCTTATGTCAACACCCAAATATGCTGCCATATCGGCCTTTGATATTCTAAGGTGTTGCCTTTCTTGTAATGTTATTAATTTGTGCAGCCCATTTTTGATGCTATATACTTGTTGCAAGGAAGCTCTACTGCTAGTGTTTATAATACGTTCAGCCAATTCATTAATAAGTAGTTGGTTGAATTGGGGATTTTGTTTCATCAGCAACCTGAACGTATTTGTCGAGAACTGATATACCTGAATGTCAGAAAGAGCCTCAATGTGACATAAACATTGAATGTTGCGTATGGCTTCGATTTCTCCTGCAATTTCACCTTCGCCTAAGAATTCAACTATAAAATCTTTGCCATTCTCCTCGCTGAAGAAGCATTTTACAAACCCTTCTTTTATAATAATGACTTTGCTACTCTTCTCGCTTTGGTTAAAAATAAAACTGCCTTTCGGATATTCTTTTAATATAATATCCTTACTCGTTTGCTCTTTGTACAATTGCTCGATATACGATAGTAAATGAACGTTTGTTCGTAACATATTTCAAACTGTTAAGGACAATTGTCCTTGTTTATCTGTTTTAGTTCAATGTATCTTTGCATCGGTTTGTGTACAAAGATACTATCTTGTTTTGTAATTTACTAAAAATAATAAATGGATTCATTATGAACGCTGAAATAGAATATGTAGCTTTTGATGCCGATGATACTCTTTGGGTCAATGAGCTTTTCTTTTGTGAATATGAAAAAGAGTTTTGTTCTCTTATTAAAGAATATTTGCCCGGCTCGGTTGTGTCTCAGAAATTGTATGATATGGAGATGTCGAATATATCATTGTATGGGTATGGAGTCAAGGGTATGATGCTTGGTATGATAGAACTTATTCCTGAAATTGTGGATGCAGAAGCGTTGCCTCACGCTATTTCCGAAGTCATTCGGTTGGGAAAAGAATTGTTGCAAAAGCCGGTAACACTGTTGGATGGGGTTATGAGAGTGCTTACCGAATTGAAAGGAAAATATAAGTTGGTATTGGTTACAAAGGGAGATCTGATAGACCAGGAGAGAAAAATTCAACAATCAGGTCTGACAAACTATTTTTATCATGTCGAGATAATGGCAGATAAGCAGTGTTCCAATTATCTTAAACTGATAAATCGTTTAGGGTGCCTACCTGAGCATTTTCTGATGATTGGCAATTCATTGAAATCGGATGTTCTCCCTGTTCTTCAACTGGGAGGCTTTGCTGCTTATGTGCCTTATTCCACAACGTGGAAACATGAGCAAGTTGAACAATCGGTGGCTCATCCTCATTTTATTCAACTCAAGGAGATTGCCGATATATTGAATTGTTTGTAATCTTCTTAATCTTTTGTCGGAGAAACGATTTCTGGTGCTCGAAAACCAATCATTCGGTTAACGGAAGCCAAAAACGAGCCTCGTTTCGGGTCGCTTTGTTAAAGGAAGCCAAATCGGAGGCTCGAAAACCAATCATTTAGTTAAAGGAAGCCAAATCGGAGGCTCATTTTTAACTTCCGGAGCCCAAGGAGAGCAAAATGAGCCTCGAAAACCATTTCCGAACCCCAATTGATTGCTTTCCGAGCCTCGAAAACCATTTCCAAAGCCCAAATGATTGCTTTTCGAGTCTCAAAAACTATTTCCAAACCCCAAATGATTGCTTCACGACGATCATTTTGCATTCAAGCGGACTGATTGATACTAATTGAATGCTCTTCTGGCTATTGAGAGAGTATCGAATACGTTTCGCACGACACAAATACTGAAAAGGATACTACTGCTACCGTCATTGATTGAGACTGCGTGGGCTGTTAGACAAGATGAGGGCGTTTGGCATTAGCGGAGGCTTTTTTTTGTGGGGCTTCTCTCAAAAAAAATATAGATTGAAACGATGGAATAATCTTGTAAATGCTTAACTTTGTCGCTATTGGAAGAAATTTCCTTTCTTTCGGAAGCCTGAATGATTATATTAACCTCATTTTTTTGAAATACTTATGAACAAAAGATGGTTGACGTTTATTCTCTGCGGAGGATGTCTTTGCTTGAGTATGCAAGCTCGTAAAACACCGTATTCGGGCAACGCCCCAAAAACTTATTCTGTGATGTCTGATCAGTCGTATAATAATCTTATTCCCCGTCCCGTAGAAATAACTCCTGCTCAGGGAGAATTCCTATTGGCTGCCGGTACTCCTATCGTAACCGATAGAGAAGGTAAAGAAGTGGCGCTTTATTTGCAACAGAAACTTAGAAGTTCGATGGGGGTGTCTTTAAAAATAACTTCGACAAGTGCTGTTCCTGCTATTGCGCTCGTTGTGAATAAATCTCTTGAAGTACCTGCCGAAGGATATGTGTTGTCCGTCAGCGAAAAGGGAGTGAAAATAGAGGGCAAGGATGCGGATGGTTTGTTTTATGGTATGCAAACGTTGTTGCAACTGATGCCTCCCAAAGTATATGCATCGACGGTTCAATCCGGTGTGCAGTGGGCTATTCCGGCAGTGTCGATAAAAGATTATCCACGCTTTCATTATCGGGGCATGATGCTCGATGTAGTGCGTCAGTTCTTTGACGAAGCTACGGTGAAAAAGTATCTAGATTGGTTGGCAATGCACAAGATAAATAAGTTTCATTGGCATTTGACCGACGATCAGGGATGGCGCATAGAGATAAAGAAGTATCCAAAGTTGACATCGGTAGGTGCTTGGCGTGGACCGCACGAGGCTCTTGCTCCTACACTGGGGTCGGGTGAAAAGCGCTACGGTGGCTTTTATACGCAAAAGCAGGTGAAAGAAATCGTGAAATATGCTGCCGAGCGTCATATTGAGGTGATTCCAGAGTTAGATCTACCGGGACACAGTCATGCTGCCGCCTCCGCTTATCCCGAGATATTATGTCCATCGAGCCGTGTGGACGAGTCTAAACGTCCAACCGACGATCAGGCCGATGTATGGTGTGTAGGCAATGAATCCAATTTTAAGATGCTTGCCAATATTCTAAAAGAAGTAGCTGCATTGTTCCCTTCGAAGATCATCCATATAGGAGGCGATGAGGTAAATATGTCCATTTGGCCACGTTGTCCAATCTGTTCCGCTTTTATGAAAAAGGAGAATATGAAGAGACCCGAGGAGTTGCAAAATTATTTTGTGCATCGTTTGGGTGATATTGTGCATCATCTGGGCAAGCACATGGCCGGATGGGATGAAATACTAGAAGGTGGCAACTTGGACGCGTCAACTCAGGTTTATGCTTGGCGTTCGCTGAAAAAGGCAGAGGAATCTATTGCAAAAGGTATTCCTACAGTAGTGATGGTTGGACAGAATTACTATTTCGATATGGCTCAGTCCAAGTATGAGAGAGGACATGATTGGGCCGGATTGGTTCCGCTCGAAAAGGTCTATGCGCTTGATCCGGGCGACCCTTCTATTTTTACTCCCGAGCAATCTAAATTGGTTACAGGCGTGCAAGGAGCCATTTGGGCTGAACTGCTCAACGAACCGGCTCGTTTCTTGGAATATCAATCGTATCCTCGTATTTGTGCTTTAGCCGAAGCCGGTTGGACACCGCAGGCTTTACGCAATTGGGACGATTTTGCACAACGCATGGCTTCCGCTCATTACCAGCGAATGTACAACATGGGTATCGCTTTCCGAGTACCTATTCCTGTTGTCACTTATAAGAACGGTTTGGTGACGTGCAAAGCTCCGTATGCAAATGCCGAAGTGCGCTATACCAACGATGGAAGCAATCCGGTTGCTTCGTCGCCTCTCTATGCCGATGCAATACACGAATTCAATTTCGACAAACTCAAATTCAGAACGTTCTATAAAGATCTTTCGAGTGCCGTTGTGCCGGTCGAATACGAGAATGTCGGCGTTTGGAAAACAGATCCTTCGCTAAAGCCAAAGCAACAAACTTGGGATTTGACAGGGTTGGTAGATCGTCCGGGTATCTGGTATGCAACCTTTGTTCCGTATGACGAAATGAAGACGCCGGCTTCGGTATCGCAAGTGCGAATTTACGAAAAAGGATTTGCAGTCTCTTCGGACGAGAGAATCAGTTCTACAGCCAATGTACAACGTTATCGATTGCCTTTGTATGCCTTTGATAATACGAAACAATATACATTGAAAGCCCTTGTTCAGGGAAAAGATTCTACGCTGGAAGGGGTGCTAAAGATAGAGCGCTCGCACTATATGGAGCCTGCTGTAGGAGTATCGGCAAATGCAAACATGGAACCCGAATCGGTGCGTTTCTTGACTGACTATGACTTTGAAACGGTGGCTCGTACCATTGATAGGGGTGCTGCCGGACAGTCGGTAACATACGTTTTTGCAACTCCGTTGACTTGCTCCAAAATAACTTTTGGCACCGGATTGCTTTCTGCTTTTTATTTATTGAAAAACGGACACATCGAGTATTCTACGGATGGAGAAAATTGGCAACGAGGCGATAAGTTCGAAAAGGGAATTGCCGTTCTTCGTCCTTCGGAACCGTTGAAAGCCGTTAAAGTGGTGATCGACGGTCCGAATGATGAAGCTGGTATCGCATTTCATGATTTGCGAATAGAATAATATCTTTATTTTACTTCGATAGTATCCGATGCCGCTTTCAGATTTTTGGCTGAAGCCTCGAAGCGGATATTACCGATTGTTTGACCTGATTGGACGATGGCGGTACATTGACCTGCAAAAAGATGCATCTGGGGCAAATGGAAAAGATCTAGCGAACAAGGATCTCCATTGGCACCTGCACGATAATGGCCTACGCCTTTTACAGAGAAATGTACAAGCCTATTGTCCGCGGGACAAAGATTCCCTTGCTTGTCTACAGAACTTATGGTGATATAGACTAAGTCTTGTCCGTCCGGTTGCAATCTTTTAGTGCTTAGCGATATGCTTAGATGATGAGGCTTGCCTGCCGTATGGATGGTTTCTGTCGCTACTTGTTTGCCCTCTGCGTTGTAAGCTACGGCTTTGAGTTCTCCCGGTTCGTACGCGACGTGATCCCACATGAGCCGATATCGCCCCAAACGGGAGCTCTTCTCTTTGGTTCTGATCCCTTGGCTTTTACCATTGACAAACAATTCTACTTGTGGGTAGCTACTGTACACGAATACAGGGGTGATTTTTCTTTCGCGTCCCGGCCATGTCCAATGCGGCAATATATGCAGCGTCGACGTGTTTGTGTTCCAAATGCTGCGGTACAGATAGTAACGGTCTTTGGGTATGCTTGCCAGATCAATGATGCCGAATAACGAGCTATGATTGGGCCAGGCATCGGTATCGTAGGGCGATGGTTCGCCCAGATAATCAAATCCCGTCCAAACGAATTGCCCCATTGACCAGTCATGGTCGTCGGACATGGCAAGGTCGTCATCCGGAATATTGCTCCAGTTGCAGTATTCTACATCGTAAGATGAACTTTGATGATCAGTGTATTGGGCATCAGCTTTCAACTCGACAGGAAACTTATACGTTCCGCGCGAACTAACGGTTGAGGACGTTTCGCAACCCAAAATGACAGCTTGCGGAAGTTTGTTGTAGGCATCTGTGTAGCGATGTACACGATAGTTGAACCCGGGTACGTCAAGTTGTGCGGCAAAGCCGTTTCCGAGTACGCAATCTACTTGGTCCATACCACAAGTGACCGGTCGTGTAGGATCTTCACGATGACAGATGTCCTGTAGGAATGAAGCCACCTGGTAGCCTTGTGCATCACATTGTGTAGGTACTTCGTTGCCTATGCTCCACATCACTACACTGGGGTGGTTGCGATAATGGCGAATCATGTTTTGCATATCTCGCTCCGCCCAATCTTTAAAATAGCGGTGGTAACCGTTTTGGCATTTGGCTATATCCCATTCGTCAAAAGGTTCGACCATCATCATGAATCCCATTGAGTCGCACAATTCGACCAATTCGGGAGCAGGCATATTGTGGGCAGTGCGAATGGCATCGCAACCCATGTCTTTGAGCATCTGTAACTGATGTCGGATAGCCGAACCATTGACAGCAGCACCCAGCGGACCGAGATCGTGATGAAGACATACACCTTTGAATTTGCGATTCACTCCATTCAGAAAGAATCCTTTTTCTGCTACGACTTCAACCGAACGAATGCCGAAACGTGTAGTGTATGTATCTGTTTGTTCGTTGTCTATATAAAGGGTGGTGCGTGCCTCGTACAGAACGGGCGACTCGGGCGACCATAGTGCAGGGTGGTTGATTAAGAAATTCTGTTCATTAGGTTGTCCGTCAGGAGCGCACTCTGTAGTTGTGCGTGATGCTACTAGATTGCCAGTGGCATCGAAGATGCGGGTCTCTAGCTTTAATTTGTGTGTGTTATCTCTATTCTCTACAGTTGTGCGCAACTTCACTGTAGCAAACTCTTTTTCTACATGAGGAGTAGTGATGTGAGTACCCCATACGGGAATATGCGTGGTATTTGTAACGATGAGATGTACATTCCTATAGAGTCCGGCTCCCGAGTACCAGCGCGATGATTGCGGGCGATTTTCGAGGCGTACGGCTATGATGTTGTCTTTGTTGTCGCTATGGAGTAGGGAAGTGATGTCGCACCAGAATGAATTGTATCCATAGGGCCAAAAGCAGGCTTTCTGTCCATTGATATATACTTGAGCTTCGCTCATGGCTCCGTCGAACAACAAAGCAGCGCGGTTGGTTGAAGCATTGAAACGTTCGATATTCAAATGCCTTCGATACCATCCTATGCCGACGTAGGGTAATCCGCCCGTTCGGCCTGTCTTGAGGCTGGCTCTCGACTCTCCGTTTTGTGTGATCGCTACGCTTTGCAAATCATATTCTCTGCTGAAAGGTCCGTAAATAGCCCAGTCGTGTGGAATACTTACCGATTGCCATTGATTATCGTTATAATCGGTCCTTTCGGCTCCCTTCTGTTCGTGGAGTGCAAATTTCCAACCGTCGCAGAGTAATTGTTCTTTGCGCTGTGCTTGCAACAAGCAGGCACAGCAACAAAAGAACATTATTATAGTTAGAAATCTGTATCGGTTATTGCTCATACAATTAAAGATAAATGGTTTCAGTTTGCTGCAAAAGCATCTAATGCTTCGGTAGGTTTGCCGTTGTCATCGAAGGCTCCTTTACCATACGACTTCCAGTTGCCATAGCATTCCGGTTCCCAGTAGAATACTCCCAAGCAGCCACTGATCGCTTTTGTTTGTGTCATTAGTGACGTGAGCCATGTTTTGCAAGTCGATGTTTCATTTTCGCCCATGCCTACTTCGCAGATCATCACTTTGCAACCATAGCGACTGATGAGGCTTTTGATGTTGGTCACACAATCGCTTGTCATTGTCTGCCATGTATCTGTGTCGGGATAGAGCGACATACCGATGACATCCCATTTACCTCCGTTCGATTTCAGTCCGTCAAACATCCAGGTGTAGAGCGATTGTTTATTGCCTTCTGCCAGATGGATAACTACCAATGCATTTGGGAATACAGCTTTGACAGCATCATATCCGGCGTTGTTGAGAGCGGCATATTGTGCCATGTTTGCCGAGGCTTTACCATCATCCCAAAGCATTCCGTTGCTTGTTTCGTTGCCCACTTGTACCCATTCGGGGGTGACACCCACATTTTTCAAAGCTGTTAGCACTGAGGTGGTATGAGCGGCAACGGCTGTCTTGAGGTCATCGAAACTGAGGTTCGACCAGGCAGCCGGTTTGGTTTGGCTGCTTGGGTCGGCCCAAGTATCACTGTAATGAAAATCTATTAGAATGCGGAAACCCAATTGAGTTGCGCGATAAGCTTTGGCTACCACATCAGACTGATTGCACCAGCCGTCGGTAGGATTCACCCATACCCTCAGGCGGATAGCATTCATTCCAAGACTACGTAGAAGTTCCAAGCAGTCTGTTGCTTTGCCATTGGCATCGTAAAACTTCAGCCCGTCGGATTCCATTTCGCTGAGCCAACTTACATCGGCTCCTCGTGCGAATCCGGTCATATCGTAAGTCTTTTCTTTGGGAAATACAGGATCATTATCGCTTTTGCTGCACGATATAAAGCTAAATCCTGTCAGAAGGACTACTGCAACGAGTCCTATTATGTTGTTAAACCATTTCATGATATTATTGTTTAGCGAATGAATAAGTTCCGGTAATTAAGTTGATAGTCAAAGTATAAGTTCCTGTTGCTAGTGTTGCGTCGTCGATAATGTTTGCCCCTTTGTATTTGAGTGTGCCATTGCTGCCTCCATAGAACATGTCCCAATTGGAATTGATCACAATCTTTGCACCATAGGGCGATGCTCCATTGATGGTAACCGATGCTGCATATTCTCCTGCGGTTGAAGTCGGTGTCATTGCAGTGAGCGACCAATCGTTGTTGAATCCGCTATATGCTACCGCAGAGACTCCTGTCAGAGCATACGTGAGATTCTTCATGTCCACATCGAATAAATAATAACCTGCTGTCGGTGCGGGGATGTTGCCTCCTGTTGTGGAGAGTGTACCGCTATCGGATGTGCCGGATGCAGTACCTAGGGCGCTGTTCCAATCGTCTTTTGTGGAATAGAACTTGTATCCCCATTTGGAATTGACATTGATAACACCCTCGTACTTCAGGTCGCTTTCATTGTAGAGAGTCACATAATTGTCGAATGTCCAGCTGCCACTGATTCCGTCGTCAATGCCCGATAGATAAACATACTTGCTCACAGAGGTAGGAGTAGCGTCTCCTTTGACCACAGAGCAACTCCATGCTTTCGGATTGTTCAAGTTAAGAATTAATGTACATGTTCCTGTCGATGGAATATTGACCGTAATATCGGAGGCCGAAGAACCGAAAGAGAGTGTAGAGGCACTCGCTCCGAAACCTAGAGGCGTATCGATAGCATTTGCGTCGTCAGTGGCGGTGGAATAATTGTACTGTTTGCCCGTACCGGAAATTTTGATAGTGGCACTACCTGCGGCTGCGGCATTAAAGACATATATCCATTCATTTTGAGCCCGCTCGTACACCATTGATCCATTGAGGTCGCCCGTTACTCCTAACGAAGGCATGTATAGAGCCGACCATACTTTCTTCTTCGTATCCACAACCGTGTAATAACAACCCGTTTGTCCGGGATACCAGAAGTTCCATTTAGTCTTGTCACTAGAGAGTATAAAGGCCGAGTTATCGGCACCTAAATTACCCCATACCGTGCCGTCGCCTTCTTGCAAGAAATAATTATACCATGCGGTGGCACCTATAAAGCCTGTATAAACGCCGTTGGATGTAGGAGAAGCTAGTTTCATATCTGTTGCGTCTTGCTTGGATGTGAGTAGATATCCTATAGACATGTCAATGAGATAAGGAGTTGTCTTGACTGTAACGGTGTTACTATAGACAGGCTCCATGTTGTTGCCTTCCGATACTTTCAAGCGAAAATAAATAGGAGTGGAAACATCTACTGCCGCACCCAAATTCTTGGCAAGCGTATTAAACACCAACCCCGTGTATGCTTTTGACTGATTGGATTCGCTGGATTCGGTTACAGCAGTCGAAAAATCGCTTGAGAGCGAAGCTTGTAGCGTTGTGGTAAGCAAATTGGGGGCCGATACGTTGCTGTTGCTCACTTTAGGATTTACTTTAGTCCAAGCCAACGACATAACGATAGATTGGTTTAGCTCTTTGGACAAAACCACATTACCGTCCGATGCCGAGAGCTGTCCTCCTTCTGCAGGAGATAGATAAATCAAATCGCCATCCTTACTGCACGACGTTATGCCGAGACAGAGTATTAGGGCGAAGAACATATATTGAATTGTTTTCATGTTGTTCTGGTTTAGGGTGATTAGTAATTGTCATTGTGTAGATTCGGGTTGGCTGATAGTTCGGCTGCCGGTATGGGATAAATATTGTATTTATCGTCGACAGCTTGTCCAGCTTTTACGCCACCTTTCCATTGCCACAAATAATCGTTGGTTGTAAATCTGCCGAAGCGGATAAGGTCGGTGCGCCGTGTGCATTCCCAATAAAGTTCGCGAGCACGTTCATTGAGGATAAAATCGGTCGTCAAATCGCTTTCGCTGACGTCGCCTGTAGTACTTCCATAAGCTCTTTCACGAATATAATTCACATATTTCAGTGCTTCGGCTTTCGAACTGCCCGTGCCACCGCGCAGAACAGATTCTGCCAGCATCAGATAGACATCTGCCAAACGAAAGACAGGGAAATCGGTATTTACACCACTGCTTCCTGTGTTTGAAGCTGCTTGACCGGCATCGGTCAGATTAGTCCATTTCGTAACGAGATAGCCTGCTGTCGGGTCGTCTATAGATGTATCAAGCATTTTGGTTTGCCCTTTAGTAAAGAACATCGCGCGTTTGTCACTGTCGGCAAAGAGACCAGACAATTCTCCTCTGGCACGAAACATACTCCAACCGCTTGTTACACCATAATCGGCAGGCTTTTCGTAATCGGATGTATTGCTTACTTCGCCGCAAACCAAATAGGTCGTAGCACCCCATGATACCGTATGGTTGGCATCTACATTGAAGGCAAAGATGATTTCGTCAGTGCGTTTGTCATTGTCGGCATTGAAGAGTTTGGAATAATCTGCATCTAGTGAGTATCCGTCTCCAATAATCTTCTCGCAATAAGTAATACAGTCCGTATAATGTTCGGTACCGGTGTATATCTTAGCGTTAAGATACATTTTGGCGAGCAATGTCCATGCTGCTGCTTTGGATGCATGTCCGTACGTAACGGCGGTGCGGTCGGGGAGGGTAGATTCAATATCTTTCAGTTCGGATTCGATATAATCGAATATTTGTGAAGACGTATAGCGGGGTGGGGTATAGGCACCAACCGGATCTTTTTCGGTAACAAACGGAATATTGCGATATAGATCCATTGCGTGGTAGTATGCCAATGCTCTTAGAAAACGTGTTTCGGCACGATATTGTTTGATCGTTGTCTGATCGGTATCAGAAAACTTCGAGATTGCATTGTCGGTTGCATTGCGTAGAAACTCATTGCAATAGGCGATGGTTTGATAAATGCGGTAGTAGGTGTCTTCTATCCAAGGGTCATTGGCATCCCAAGAGAGATATGTGAGGCCTTTCACCTTATCGCCTTCGAGCCATGTACATGCCATTTCGTCGGTTCCACATTCTTGCATATTAATATAGCAGCGCATATAATCGTATCCGCTGTTGCTGCTCATGTCGGCATTGCCTCCTCCTTTTTGTTGTCCGGCTATTACGTACGATGCATAAAGTTTGGCAAGTACAGCCTGGTAGTTATCGGCTGTAGTATATACGTCGCCCGAAGTTGTTTCAGTGTTCGGCATCTGGTCTAAATCGCCGGTGCATGCAGAGAGTGTCAGAAGTCCGCATATAAGTAACGTAGAATATATCTTTTTCATAATGCTTTTCAATTTTAAAGATTAGAAATTTAGTCCGATGTTCAAAGAATATGTTCGCGGACGGGGATAGAAAGAAGAGTCCATTCCGTTCGGTACTTCCGGATCTACACCAGTATATTTGGTAATAGTAAATACATTTTGTACCATCGCTGTGGCATTCAGACTACACCATTTGCAAATCTTGCCGAAGTTGTACGACAAACTCAGATTGTCCATCTTGAGGAACGATGCGTTTTCTACATAATAATCGCTTAGGTATTGTCGAGATGTGAAGCCCGTCTTTAAATAGCTTTTATTAAGGTTGTTCAATTGATAGGAATTGTACGAGACAGTACTCCATGCGCCTGTATTCATCGCCATACCGTTGTATGCATAGTTGCCGATGTTGGCGCGCAAGCTGGTGCTGAGAGTCCATTTTCTGAAATGTAACGAGGTAGACAGACCGAGTATCCAGTCAGGAGCTGGAGAATGATAGCGATATAAATCTTTCGAATTGATTTCGCCATTTTTGTCAAGGTCGGCATAAGCTCCTTCGATTGGTTTGCCTTTAGTGTCATAGAGCTGATGGTATACATAGAACATATATGGTGCATACCCTTCGCTCAGAACTTGGAAATAATAACTGTCAATCTTGGGACCGGCAGAAGTATTGGTTGTCGTTGTGCCTTTTACTAAAGAAAGGTTTTTAATCTTTTGGCTCTGCCAGGTGGCATTAGCACTGATGTCCCATCCCCAATCTTTCGTGTCGATGGCTTTTAAATTGATATTTGCTTCGATACCGTGACTGTTTACGTTGCCTACGTTGGTGAGAACCGTTTTATTGAAATTGGTACCGGCAGCTGATGGAACGGTAGCCAACAAATCTTTTGTCTTGCGTGTATAGAAGTCGAAACTTCCTGTAATGCGATCTTTCAGCAAGCCGAAGTCGAAACCATAGTTGTAAGAAGTCGTTGTTTCCCATTTCAAATTAGAAATATATGCCTCGGGGCGGTAAGTGTAGTAATAATTACTACCGAACTGGTATTGTGCTCCATCTTGACTGGCAGTGTAAACGGGCAGATAATTATAGTTGCCTATACCGTCTTGCTGACCGGTAACACCGTAGCTTACCCGAATTTTGAGGTTGCTCAAAATAGGATTGTTTTTCAAGAACGATTCTTCGGTGACACGCCAACCCAATGCAACAGAGGGGAACGTTCCCCAGCGGTTGTCTTTGCTGAAGCGTGAAGTTCCGTCGCGACGTACGGTAGCTGTTACCAAATATTTCGAATCGAACGAATAGTTGAGACGACCGTAATATGAAATAAGTACATGTCGTTGGTCGGTGGCTGCTACAGTATTTTCTACAGTACCACCAGTGTTCAGTTCGTTGTATGCGTTTGTTTTGGCAATCCACTTCTGATAATCGTATCCGGCTGTCACTTCGATATTACTTTTTAGAAAATCGATGTACTTATTGTAATTAAGGTATGTCGTGAGTAGGCGGTTGCTGTTCTTTTGTGGGCCATAGGTGTAGTCGCGTCCACCGGTCGTATAATATTTGGCTGCTTTAGTGGGGACAGAGATGGAACCTTTGCCTTCGGCATAGTCATAACCTACAGTAGCATGGAATTTTAAGTCGGGTAGGAAATGCATTTTATAGTCAACGTCGAAGTTGCCGATGAGGCGCTTTACTGTGCTGCGCGAATCGTATTGTTTGATAAGTCCCAATGGATTCAGTACGGCTCCTGTGACAGGCGTACCGGTATTGTCTATCGCTTCGTTGTATCCGCCGAAAGCTGTTGCATCTGTACTATGTATAGGAATAGTAGGGTTGTATGTAGCACCTGCCCAAATAGCATTCTGATCGGCAAAATGATTTTTGTTGTACGAACCTTTTACATTGAAATTGAATCTCAAATAATTGTTGAAGAAAGAAGGTGATAGAGATAGATTGGTGGTGTATCGTTCTACTTTGTCTGTCTTCAAAATACCTTGTTGGTTGAAGTAGCCTACCGACAAGCGATAAGGTAAGGCTTTTGCTATCTGTCCAGAGAAACTTAAATTATTGTCCGTACCGAAAGCCTTCTGATATATTTGCTTATTCCAATCAGTGTTTACGTTACCGAGTAATGATTTTTGTGCGTCGGTCCCTACGGAGTTGATTATGTTTGCAAATTGATCGTGTGAAAGCATCTGTGGAAGTTTGGTATGTACCTGAAAAGAATTGGTTGTATTCAGACTTATTCTCATTTTTCCTGCACTGCCTTTTTTAGTCGTGATGATAATAACGCCGTTAGAAGCTCTCGATCCATAGATTGCCGTTGATGACGCATCTTTTAGGATAGTTATGCTCTCTATATCGTTCGGGTTGATGAGGCTTAAGAAGTTGCCGCTTCCAGAGATACTGCCTCCTACTTCCATCGGAACTCCATCCAGTACTATTAACGGATCATTGCTGGCATTCAGCGAAGCACCGCCACGAATTCGAATAGTGCTACCTGCTGTAGGAGAACCTCCGGCACTCATTATTTGTACGCCACTCACTTTGCCATTGATAAGCTGTTCGGGTGACGATATCATTCCTCCGTTGAAGTCTTTGCTCTTTACACTACTGACCGAACCTGTGAGGTCGCTTTTGCGAGTGGTACCATAACCTATAACGACAACATCATTGAGCTGTTGCGCATTGGGTTTCATTTGTACCAAGAGAGTGTGGTTTGCCGGAATTGTAACAGTGAGAGTTTGATAACCCACGTAAGAAAAAGTCAATTCTTTTGTTCCATTGGGCACTTGAAGTGAAAAAGATCCCTCCAGATCGGAAGAAATTCCGAGAGTGGTACCTTTGACAACAACAGATACACCAATCATCGGGACTTTGGTTTCGTCAATTACTTTACCTGTCACTTTTATGGTTCCTGTCTGTGCGTAGGCCGGAAGGAGATAACCTAACAATAGAAAACTGATCAAAAGAGTTTTTAGCGCCTTTTGCAGTGTTAAGGTTTTGTGATTCATGATAATAATTTTAAGATATTACGATTGATTGTTATTTGTTTTTGGTTGCGTCTTTATTTTTGGTTACAAATGTACCTGCTTTGAGAATATCGTTCAAGCAGAAATAAGACAAATAAGGATAAAAATTAGACAATCGATGTTTGAATAGCTTCTCGCTTATCTTTTCAATGGCTATTTCTCAATACGAAAGGGAACAAACATATAAATTTCATTATATTGCAACGACATATTCTCTCTCTAAGGAGTTATTTTTGTATCTTTGCCAATAATAACAAAAACAAAGGTTTATGGAAAGTTTCAGCGAATTGATAAAGACCCGCCGAAGCATGCGGAAGTTTACTTCGGAAGAGTTGACGCAAGAAGAAGTGGTTATTCTTTTGAAAGCCGCTCTTATGGCTCCAACTTCTAAACGAAGCAACTGCTGGCAGTTTGTAGTCGTGGACGATAAAGCGACGCTTGCTCAACTTGCAACGTGCAAAGAGCAAGGAGCTTCGTTTATTGCCGATGCAGCTTTGGCTGTCGTTGTACTTGCCGATCCTTTGGCTAGCGATGTGTGGATGGAAGATGCTGCAGTAGCTTCTGTCTATTTGCAATTACAGGCGGAGGATTTACAATTGGGCTCTTGTTGGGTACAAGTAATGGAACGCATGCACAGTGATACGGTAACATCCAACGATTATGTGCATGGTGTACTCGATATTCCACGCCAGTTGCAGGCTGTGTCGATCATTGCTATCGGTCATAAAGGTATGGAACGTAGACCTTTCGATGAGGCGCATCTGCAATGGGAGAAAATTCATCTCAATAAGTATCGTGGAAAGTAATATGTTCAAAATATAATATGAAGAGAAGTATACAAGACACTCAGATTGTTTTTATCGGATCGGGCAATTTGGCAACAAATTTGGCAAAGGTTCTTTATCGTCGTGGCTTTCGAATTATGCAAGTTTATAGTCGCACTGAGGCTCATGCCCGCGAACTTGCCGCTGCTGTAGAGGCCGAATGGACCGATTCGCTTGACAACGTGAGTCTTTCCGGGGAAATTTATTTTGTGAGTCTTACCGATACGGCTTTTGTGCAACTTGTTCCGAAATTGGTGAAGGGTAGGGAAGAGAAACTCTTCATTCATACGGCTGGTAGTATTTCTCTTGATGTATGGAAGGGACAGACTAATAGATATGGTGTTGTGTATCCGATGCAAACTTTCAGCAAGCAAGTAGAAGTCGATTTCTCGCAAATACCCATCTTTGTCGAGGCAAACAATGAAGAAGACCATGACTTGATAAAAGGCATTGCGCAAATATTATCTCAAAAGGTTTATGACGCAACGTCCGAACAACGCAAAATATTGCATTTGGCGGCTGTCTTCACCTGTAATTTTTCAAACCACATGTATGCCCTTGCTGCCGAATTGCTCAATAAGTACGATCTTCCTTTCGATGTCATGTTGCCTCTGATAGATGAAACGGCACGAAAAGTGCACCAATTGGCGCCTTCGCTTACTCAAACCGGACCGGCGGCTCGAAATGATGAAGAAGTAATGAATGCTCATATGCAGATGCTTCAAAAAGAACCGTCGCTGCAAGAACTTTATAAATTGATAAGCCGTAGCATTCACCATTTGAAATAGTATCATTATATTTGTAGACAACACACGGGTGCGTTTGCTTCTCCGTAGGCAAAGATAGAGCGTGGGTTGTACGAACTAAAATAAATTCATTCATATGAGTTCGATAAATTATGATCTGACGAAGATTAAAGCCATCGCTTTTGATGTAGACGGGGTATTGAGTGCCGATACGATTGTACTCGATGTGTCGGGCGAACCGATGCGTACTGTCAACATAAAAGACGGCTATGCTATCCAATTAGCGGTGAAAAAAGGATTGCATCTGGCTATTATTACCGGAGGGCGTACCAAAGCGATAGAAATGCGCTACGAAGGACTTGGTGTTCAAGATGTCATTTCGGGTTCGGCGGTGAAGATTCACGATTATCGAGCTTTTCGTGATAAGTATGGGCTGAAAGATGAAGAAATCATATTTGTAGGGGACGACATTCCCGATCTCGAAGTATTACGCGAATGTGGTTTGCCATGCTGTCCTAAAGATGCTGCGCCCGAGGTGAAAAATGTCGCTTGCTATATTTCTCATTGTAATGGCGGCTCGGGAGTAGGCCGTGATATTGTAGAACAAGTACTGAAAGCGCAGGGTAAATGGATGGACAATGCCGAAGCTTTCGGATGGTAAAGAGCAATAGAGTACAGATTTCTACGTCGAATTAAAATCCCATAGGGTTGGCTTCTCTACTCACTTCTACACGGAAACCGAAATGTCCGTTGGCCGATTTCATTTCGAATACTCCTTTAAAATCATGTTTTTGCCAAGGCATTGCATTCGTTCCCGGCAATGGTCTCCCTTGAGCATCGTACTTACCATATAGATTGATCTGTGCGCCGTTTTTCAGGCGGAAACTGGCACCTTGAAGCATGTCGGGGTTGGTGCCGAGGTTGTATGCCCATGTATTATATAATGGTATATATCCCAATCCGTAGCCGTAGCTCGTGCCATATGGATAGCTCCATGCATTGGATGGAAACAGCATATTCGTTCTCGAAAAGTCATTCGTGAAACCCGTACCGAAAAGATTGCTCGTGTCGAGTCGGAACATGTTGCTGAAATCTTTTGTAAGTATGCCATCTTTCGAAAATTGTATTGCCTTAGATGTTGAAGGCAATACATTGAGTTGCCTCATGTCCAGCTGATACTCGCCAAACTGCTTCGTCTCGGGTTGCTTACTGTTCAATGAGCGGTGTAGCGTATCGGCAGCAATTTCGTATTGTCCCCACATGCAAACAGGCAGAGAACAACAGAAGAAGAATATCAGAAATAAACGTTTCATTTGACGTAATGAATATACCCTTCCTTACGGGGTCTTGTCTCGGGCATAGGGCCCGCAGGATAACCGACAACACAATGGGCGATACCTTCGTAGTCGCCTTCTATACCCCAAGAGCGGAGTAGAGCCTTACCTTCTTCGCTCTCGAATACTTCTTTGGCGCGATGAATCCAACAACTTCCCAACCCAAGAGCGTGAGCGGCAAGCATCAAATTCTCCATCACCAAACTTCCATCATAAATGCAGGAAGGTCTGTTTTTGTTCGCCAATACGACTATTACGACCGGTGCTCCATAAAAAGGATCGCTCAATGTGCCCATAATATCGGCGTTCATCTTCGACAGACGGTCGCGAACTTCTTTATTGGTCACTGCTACAATGACAGGCGACTGCGCATTCATTCCTGTCGGAGCATAAGTTCCGGCTTCTAGTATTTGGTCTATTAAATGTCCTGAAACAGCATCCGGTTTATACTTTCGGATACTGCGTCGGGTGCGTATCAAATCAAAAAAATCGTTCATAGAAAGTAGATGTTATAATAGATTACTTTATCCCTTTAATTATTCAAGGCAAACTTACATAAAAAAAAGGAATTTATAAGTGAGACTTTATAAAAGAATACTTTTTTATGTAAATATGACTCTTTAGCTACACTTCTCACATCTAAATGAAACCTTGTTTTTGAGAGATCGATATTGTTTGCAACACTGATACTTTCTTATCCATACGGAGGTCTTATAGCTCAATGTTATTTTTCGACACTGCGTTTTCGAAAATTCATAAGGACGAACTTAAAAATTCATATGGACGAAAATAAAAGTTTGTAAGTATAAAAATTTATTTTCGTCCATATGAATTTATCGCTGTCTATCAGTGCGTTGCGTAAATCGTATTTGTGTCTTTATATTGACCCGATGTACATTTTGGCATAGAATTAATAACAAAATGGTCTCTGAAGTATCCTGGGGGTGACATTCGGATAAGAAAGTATCAGAATGTTTTTGGACATCCACTTTGCAGTTAATTACAGCTGAAAGATTGGGTTCTGATGTGTTACTATTTAGAGTCTTATTGCGCCAATATAATATGTAAAACTTGAATTTGAAAGAGCCACTGCTATTTTTAGCATAAAAATACCATTCTATTTGTCAGGAATGTATGTGCAAATTTTTTTAAGAGACTAATGATGAAATTTATATAAATTTCAAATATAATTCTATATATTTGTAGGCGATAATTGGAGTTTTGTTTAGAATTAACGAAAATGGTATCGGAAAGTACATTCTCGGATATTTATACAACTTACTTTAGGAAGTCTTTTTTCTTTGTCAAATCGTTTGTACATGATGATATGGCGGCTGAAGATATAACATCTGATGCCCTGATTAAATTGTGGAATATAATGAAAACGGAAGAAGTAAGGCACTTGGAGGTACTTCTGTTTGTGATTCTAAAAGATAAGTCGCTCGATTATTTGCGGCACGAGGAACTGAAACGAAATGCCATTAATTCGATCACCAATTGGCAGGACAGGGAATTGTGCAAACGTATAAATACGTTGCAGGCTTGCGATCCGAACGAAATATTTTCGGACGAAGTACTGAATATCATTCGATGTACATTAAAACAATTGTCTCCGCAGACTCAGCAGATCTTTATGATGAGTCGTTTCGAAGATAAATCGAATAAAGAAATTTCCATGCAGATGGATCTTTCTCTCAAAAGTGTCGAATATCATATAACAAAGGCTTTAAAGGTGCTCCGAGTAGCATTGCAAGATTATCTACCTCTCTATTTTCTGCTATAATTTCAAATAGGGTGTCTTTTTCGAAAAGCCTTATTTGCATTTTTTTTCTCTATTATTAAAATTTCTTTCTTTTTGATTTAGGGTTTTTTAAAGTTAAAACGTCCTAATAGAAAATATCTTAGAATATGGATGCTAAGCTACTGGAAAAATATATAGCCGGATTTGCCAATCAAGACGAGACACAGGAAGTATGGGAATGGATTGAGCAAAAAGACGAAAACATGGATGAATATATGTCTCAGCGTAAGCTCTATATTCTTACGCTATGGCGTACGGAAGCGATGAAAAAGGTTCGTGACGAAAGTGTAAAAACGAAGAAGATCGCTATTTATCCTGTACTGAAAGAAATAATGAAAATAGCCGCCATTTTTGCAATTGCCGTAGCGGGTGTCTATTATTGGATGAATACAAAAGGGACCGAACAAAAGTCGACAATGGAGTGCTTGTATACGCCTGCGGGACAGCGGGCCGAATTGACGCTTGAAGATGGAACACACGTGTGGCTCAATGCCAATTCTAAAATAACTTATCCGTCCAAATTCAAAAAGGGAGAACGTAATGTGTCGTTGCAGGGTGAGGCGTTTTTCAAAGTTGCTCACGATGCCGCACGTCCCTTTATCGTTAATGCCAAGGGGTATCGAGTACAGGTGTTGGGCACGGAGTTTGACGTATTGGCTTATGAGGGTGAGAATTGTGAAATAGATTTATTGAAAGGCAAAGTTCATGTGCTGACTCCTGATAATAGAGTAGCGGATTTGAATCCGGGTGAACGCGTATATACCTGCGACGGTCAGGTAGTGAAAGGCGAAATAGTGCATCCCGAATATTTCAGATGGCGAGACGGTATGATATGCTTCGACAATATGACTATTGGGGTGATGGCCGAGAAATTGGGACGATATTATGGAGTAAAACTCAGAATCGCCAATGCAAAGATTGCGTCTTATCGTTATACTGGAAAGTTCTGGTCGAGCGATGGAATAGAGCATGTGTTAGAGGTACTCAAGCGAGATCATAAATTCTCTTACACCAAAGACAATGAAAAGAATCTGTATATTATATATTAATGTAACCCCAAAAGATACTTGCCTATGAAACATACCTGATGCATATTTTTAATAAAAAGTAGCGGGACGATATGGCTGTATCATCCCGCCGAATTCAACGCGAAGTTGAATAATTTGTTTTATCTTAAGTAATTAACTCAAAATACAGTGCAAATATATGGAAAATATTTTGAACCCAAGTCCTGCTATGGGGCTAAAATTTTTATGTAGAATGATGAGGCTTACTATTATTGCTCTATTTGTATTTGTCGGAACGGCTTTTGGCACTGAATCATATTCCCAAGTGAAGCGGGTTACAGTTGTATCGAATGATATATCTTTGAAGAATGTTATCAATCAGATCGAGAAACAAACCAATTATTTGTTTGTTTACAATATGAATGATATTAATCTGAATAAGAATGTCAGTATCAATGCCCGCAATCAATCTGTCCTTCAAGTGTTGAAAGAAATATTCAATAATACGAATATAAACTTTGTTCTGGAAGGGAAAAACATTTTGTTGGTAAAAGACAATAGAATGTCGCATAAGGCGAACTCACAACAGGCCACAAAGAATATTACCGGAAAGGTGGTCGACTCGAAAGGAGATCCTATCATAGGTGCTTCGGTTGTAGACAAAGATAATGCGGGTGTGGGAGTGGCGACTGATGCAAACGGTCATTTCTTGATTGCCGCGAAGCCCGGTGTAACGTTGGTGATTTCCTATATCGGGTTCGAATCGAAGAAAATAACGGTCAAAGCCGGCGAATCTTTTTATACGGTAGAATTGACCGAAAACGTTAAAGTGCTCGATGAAGTATTGGTGGTAGCTTTCGGTAAGATGAAGAAAGAAGCATTTACAGGATCTGCCGGTGTCGTAAAATCTGATGAATTATTGAAATCGCAGGTAACTAATCCTGTAGAGGCACTTGCCGGACGTGTAGCCGGTGTGCAACTTTCGAGCTCTTCTTTCCAATTGGGAAGCTCTCCTTCTATAACCATACGTGGATTCGGTTCAATCTCATCTGACACGGAACCGCTCATCGTTCTCGACGGTATGCCCTACGACGGAGATTTGAACTTGATAAATCCCAGTGATATCGAATCGATGACAGTATTGAAAGATGCTGCTTCGAATGCGCTGTATGGTGCTCGTGGTGCCAACGGTGTCCTGATGATTACCACCAAACGCGGTAAAATTGGAGCTTCGAAGATTACATTCGATTCCAAGTGGGGGGCCAATTCCAATGGTTTGAGGAATTATAAGACTACAAACTCCAAACAGTTTTATGAGACTTATTATAAGATGTTGTACAACTACTATGTCAGTTCGGATGGTGGTTCGATGTCAGCATCAGATGCACATGGTCTGGCAAACAAGAATCTGGTCGATTCGTCAACGGGTGTAGGTCCCGGTTATATGGTATATACCGTTCCCACTGGGCAAGACTTTATTCAGGCCGGAGGTGTAATGAATCCGGGCGCAACAATGGGAGCTCCCTATAGCTATAACGGTCAGCAGTTTTGGTTGCAGGCCGATGATTGGCAAAAAGAAGGTCTTCGAGACGGTTTCCGTCAAGAATACAATACGACGATATCGGGCGCTTCGGATAAAGTGAACTATTATACTTCTTTCGGTTATCTCGATCAACAGGGTATTCAGGTAGGCTCGAGCCAGAAACGTCTTACCTCACGTGTCAAATTGGATTATCAGGCAAAAAAATGGCTGAAGGTAGGTACCAACTTCAATTATACCAAGTACGATAACAGTCAGACTTCCGAAGGAACTGTAGGTACCGGTACCATTTGGAGTACCATCAAGACATTGGCTCCTATTTATCCTGTTTATTTGCGCGATGCCAAGAAGAACATCATGATAGACCAATGGGGAGAGAAAATGTACGATTTTGGTAGAAGTTATGATTTGTCGCGTGCAGGTGATGTAGGTGGAAACTGTATCTTCGATAACAACTATCGCACATCGGATACCGATGGCAATTCGTTTATAGCAAGTGGGTATGGTGATATCAATATTATGGATGGATTGGTATTTACATTCAATGCCAATACCTACAACTACAATTCAAAATATACTTATGCAACCAGTCCTTTCGTCGATTTCTATACGGGTTCTTCGGATAATGGTTATCTATATAAAAGCTCTTCCAGAACTTATACCTACAACACTCAGCAATTGCTCAACTATAACAAACAATTCGGTAAGCATGATATCAGTGCAATGTTGGGACACGAATACTATAAGTATAAATTTGAATTTTTGAGTGCTTCGGGCCACAACTTCGGTATAGACGGAACAAATGACTTGGCTACCTGTTTGAATCTGAATGGAGATCCCAGTTCTTATTCTTCCGATTATAATAACGAAGGTTTCTTCTTCCGTGGCATGTACAATTACGATTCCAAGTATTATGGCTCTGTATCTTACCGCCGTGATGCCTCTTCTCGTTTTGCTAAAAAACATCGTTGGGGCGACTTCTGGTCGGTAGGTGCTGCGTGGCTTATTTCGAAAGAAAGCTTTTTCAATGTTCCTTGGGTCAATTCGCTGAAGTTCAAAGTTTCGGTAGGTTCGCAGGGTAACGATAATATCGGAAATTATCTTTATGCCGATTCTTATACGATAGTCAACAACAACAATGAGGCTGCTTATCAGTGGCGTCAGAAAGGTTCTGAAAATATTACTTGGGAGACAAATACGAACTGGAACACAGGCTTTGAGTTCGAATTGTTCAACAGACGTCTTTCCGGTAGCTTGGATTATTTCTCTCGCAAGACCACAGACATGCTGTTTTCTCTCAATACACCTCCATCAATAGGTTATACCAGCTATTATATTAACCTGGGCGATATGCGCAACTCGGGTATCGAGCTTTCGTTGTCGGCTTCGTTGATAAACAACAAGGATATGCATTGGGATGTCAACTTTAATATAACTCATGTGAAGAATAAAGTGCTTAAACTTCCTGATGCTGTAAAAACAACGGTAGTCGAAGGGCATAAAGGTTATGTTAATCTGGATAAATCATTCGTTTCCATGTACGACTATTTTGTAACCGAAGGAAAGTCGCTCTATACCTGGTATCTGCCTAAATATGCAGGAGTAGATAAAGAAACGGGGGAAGCCATGTATTATAAAGATACTGTCGATAGCAATGGTAAAGTTACTGGTCGCGAAACGACAAAAGACCCCAGTTTGGCTACCAACTATATTATCGGTGATGCGTTGCCTAAATTCTATGGTGGTTTTGGTACTAGCTTCAGTTATCGTGGGTTCGACTTCTCTATTAACCTGAACTATCAGTTGGGAGGTAAGTCTTACGACTATACCTATCAGACATTGATGCATACAGGTGGAACTACGAATACGACTTGGTCTAAAGATATGCTCAAGGCTTGGACACCTGATAATAAGAATACGGATGTACCTCGTTTGAGATTCTCTGAAAAGTATTCGCAAAATGCACGATCCGACCGTTTCTTGAAAGATGCAAGCTATCTGAGTGTTCAAAATATCAATATCGGATATACATTGCCATCTAGCCTTACTCGTAAATTCTCTGTCGATAATATGCGCGTTTATTTTAGCGGAGAGAACTTATTCTATATTTCAGGCCGGCAAGGTTTCGATCCTCGCTATTCGCTGAAAGGCGTAACCAACCCCGAGCTTTATTCGCCGATACGCACAATATCGGGAGGTATTTCATTGATATTCTAAACATAAAAAACAGATTCTCATGAAAAAATATAATATAGTATTTGCAGTTTTATCTCTTTTTGCTTTAAGTGGCTGTATTCAAGAGACATTACCATCTGAGTATGTTTTGGCACCGCAGATACAAAAGTCGGAGTCGGCTTTAAAGGGTATGGTCAATTCTATTTATACTACCATGGCCGGTTATTCGAATGACGATGGTGGCGTCGAAGAGATCTCTTATGGTAGTATGCTTGCCATGCTCGAACATGGTACAACACAATTGGTTTGTTCGGGTACCAATGGTTATAATACGATGGGTGCTTATTGTACCGGTTCCGTGAGTGCGGTAGGTTCCAATCGTGGACTTTACCCTTCTTATTTGTTCTATGCTTATGTCAAGACAGTGAACGATGTGATAGGTATGATCGGAACTGACCCTGCCCAGATAGATGAAACAAAAAAAGGATACTTGGGGATATGCTATGCTTATCGGGCATTGTATTATATGGACGTTGTTCAGATAATGGAATACAAAACTCCTACTGATAAGAGATATACTTATACAGCACCCGAGAATGATTTGAAGAATATCGGTGTTCCTATTGTTACCGAGAAAACGACTTCGAAAGAGGCATCGAACAATAAGCGTGCTACTGTCGACGAAGTCTATGATTTGATATTGAGTGATCTGAAACAGGCCGAAACTTATTTGACAGGTTATCAACGTACCGATAAGGTACAGCCCAACTTGGCTGTTGTGTATGGTCTATATGCCAGAGCTTATACCAATTTGGCTTCGAGGGTTGCTACCTCGGCTACTTACAAGGACGAAGCTACTTATTGGGGTAATGCCAAATCGTATGCCGAAAAGGCTATTTCCGAATCGGGTTGTACTCCTTTGACCGAAGATCAATGGACCGACCCTGTAAATGGATTCAATAATCGTGATTCTCAGAGTTCATGGATGCTTGCAACGTCTATTTCCGAAGGCAATAAGACTGCCGCTACCGGCGGTTCGTTTGTGTTTGCTATGACTTTCGGAACCGAAACCAACTTCTCTGCTTATGGTTGGCGTGTAGGACGCTCTTTGGATCGTAAGTGGTACGAAAAACTTTCTGACAACGACTTTAGAAAGAAATCGTGGCTGGCACCTAATTTCTTCTACGAATCGACCAATCAGAAAGAAGGGCAGCCTTATTTGATAGAGAAAGATGCTAGTGGAAACTTCCTTAATAATAAATGGTGCAAAGACGGTGACAATCTCAATACCGATCAGGCCGATTGGAGTAATGATTATTCAGGCTTTGGTGCATCGAAGTACATATACAGACTCAATAGTTCGGCATCAAACATTCGCTCTACTATCAACAAAGCCTATGGTTTCCAATCGTGGCCATGGCTTTATGTGAACCTCAAGTTCCGTCCACATTTGGGTAATTATAATACTTATGAAGTGGGTGGTGCTACTGATTTTCCCGTCATGCGTGTAGAAGAAATGTATTTTCTGAAGGCTGAGGCTACTCTTCATACTTCGGGCGTCGCTGATGCAAATAAGGCATTGGAAGATATTGTGAAGACCCGTAATCCCAATTATATTTGCAAAGCTAGCAATGCTGCCGATTTTCTTACCGAATATGTATTTCAGAAAGGAGTAGAGTTCTGGGGAGAAGGTATTAATTACTTCGATGCAAAACGCTTGGAAGTTGGTCTTCATCGGGCATACAAAGGTTCCAATTGCGAACGCTATCAGCATTGTATTGATATGGATGGAGTATTTGTAGGATGGACGCCGGGCTGGAATCAGGCCGAGTTGAATTCCAATCAGGCTATATTCCATTACAATAATCCGTATACTAATCCTACCACTTATTATTTCTATAAGTCAAACGACGAATTAAGACCATACTATGGTTATGATTTAGGTACTAACAATTAAACGAACGAATCATTAAACAATGAGAGGCTGTCTGTATATAGACTATAGACAGTCTCTTTCTAAAAACAATTTGATAGATATGAGAAAATTAGCTTTATTGCTTACGACATTATTTTTTAGCCTTGCTTGCATGACAGGAAAAGCTTCTACTACATCGAAAGAAACCATTGTCATAAAAGGCTTGGTACACCGCCTGATGCCACAACATGAGGGCTCTTTTGTATTCAAGCTTTTGCCCAATACGGGTGGTAAAGACCAATTCCAATTAAGATCGAACGGAGATGTGATTGAAATTAGCGGAAATAATGCTAATTCGATGGCTGTAGGATTAAACTATTATCTGAAGTACTATTGTCATACTACTGTTTCTTGGTTTGTTGACGACAAATTCGAGATGCCTGAGTCGTTACCCGTTATCGAAAAGCCCCTCACCATCGACGCCCGCTGTAAGGATCGTTTTTTCCTTAACTATTGTACCTTCGGCTATACCATGCCTTGGTGGAGTTGGAGAGATTGGGAACACTTCATCGATTGGATGGCATTGAATGGTATTAATCTGCCATTGGCGATAACCGGACAGGAATCTATTTGGCATAAAGTATGGATGAAATTGGGACTCTCCGACAAAGAAATTCGTCATTATTTCACCGGACCGGCTCATTTACCTTGGCATCGTATGCTCAATATTGACTATTGGCAGGGAGATTTGCCCATGTCGTGGCTTGACGATCAGGAAGAATTGCAGAAGAAGATCGTCTCTCGTGAACGCGAATTCAATATGAAACCTGTTCTTCCCGCCTTTGCAGGACATGTTCCACAAGAGCTGAAAAGGATATATCCGAATGCGAAGATTACCAAGCTTGGTGCTTGGTCGGGCTATTCGGACCAATATGCGTGCAGTTTCCTTGATCCCATGGATCCGTTGTTTACCAAAATTCAGAAGATGTTTTTGCAACAACAGAAAGATATCTACGGAACGGATCATATCTATGGCATTGATTTGTTCAATGAACTTGAACCGCCCAGTTACGAGGCTTCTTATTTGAAACGTGTAGCTCATCAAGTGTATGGTACGTTGGAGAAAGCGGATAAGAATGCTGTTTGGTTACAGATGACTTGGCTATTTTACAACGAACGGAAAGATTGGACAAACGATCGTATTAAAGCATACATCACCGCCTATCCTCCTCAGAAATCTATTCTGTTGGACTACTATTGCGAGCGTCACGAAGTGTGGCAACAGACCGACAAATTCTATAATGTACCTTATATCTGGTGTTATTTGGGCAACTTTGGTGGCAATACCATGTTGGCCGGCAATATTGACGAAGTGAACAAACGTATTGAAAACACGATCCAGAAAGGTGGCAAGAACTTTATTGGACTTGGTGCCACTTTGGAAGGATTCGATTGCAATCCGTTCATGTACGAATATGTATTCGAAAAAGCTTGGGACTTCGATGCACATAAGAATGTCAACAATTGGAGTGAACATTTGGCAGATGAGCATGTAGGACATGCCGATACAAATGCGCGCGCAGCATGGAATATCTTATTGAATAAGATTTATGCTTCGCCATGTACGCCAGGACAATGTCCTGTCATCAACATACGTCCTTGCTTCGGTAAATTTAAAACTTATTATAGCAACTATCGTATCAAATACGATAATGCCGAATTGCTGAAAGCTGCCGAATTGATGTTGAAGGCCGACAGTAAAACGCCGACTTTTGCTTTCGATGTATCCAACCTCGTCAGACAAGTCGTTAGCAACCATTTTGCTGTTCTCTTTAAGGACTACGAGAAAGCTTATAATGAAAACAACTATAAGGAGATGAAAGCCAAAGAAGCGTTGATGTTGCAGATCATCAATGATGTCGATCGGTTGGTGTCTTCTCAGTCTTTTTACTTAACGGGCAAATGGATAAAAGAAGCGCGTAGCAAGGGCATAAACGATGAAGAAAAACTTTATTACGAACGCAATGCTCGAAATCTGCTCACTACTTGGGGCGAAAAGGCCGGATTGCTCAACGATTATGCCAGCCGTACTTGGTCTGGAATGACTTCTACTTTCTATGGCGAACGTTGGAAAATGTTTTTTGCTGCAGTAGATAAGGCCGTTATCGGAGGATATAAGTTCGATGATGCCAAATACAAGGAATATGAAAAGGAAGTGACCGATTACGAAGAAATCTGGTGGAAAGATTGCATCGGCGATTTCCCTGAAACTCCTGTAGGCGATAGCATTGAACTTGCCAAAGAGCTATTGGCAAAATACAAAACGATGATAGAACAAAGTAAATAGTTTTGAGATAACGTCAGATGGTGTACTGGGTAAGTTGAAACATTACTTATTCAGTACATTTTTGTTTGTCTGCCGCTTAAGTTCTATTCTCATATCATTTACTCTACACAAACAACTGTGTACTTGGACGATGGAAATTGAAGTTTGTAATACAACACCGTTACAAAAAATACCATTATAGTGGAAAGATAGCACAAAACCTGTTTGGCGTATCAAAAAAAAGCTTTAACTTTGCATCAAAATTAAAACTTCGTCATAACTAAAGCATAAATGAGAGAAAACGAACCTTTCATGGTATTCTCGGGAACCAGTTCGAGATACTTGGCAGAGAAGATCTGCACCAGTCTAAATTGTCCTCTTGGAAAAATGAATATAACCCACTTTGCCGATGGTGAGTTTGCCGTATCTTACGAGCAGTCTATCCGTGGTGCACATGTGTTTTTGGTTCAATCCACTTTCCCTAATTCTGATAACTTAATGGAGCTGCTGCTGATGATCGATGCGGCCAAGAGAGCTTCTGCAAAGAGTGTTATAGCTGTTGTTCCCTATTTCGGATGGGCACGTCAGGATAGAAAAGATAAACCTCGTGTCTCTATAGGAGCTAAGTTGGTGGCCGATTTAATTTCTGTAGCCGGTATCGATCGTCTGATCACAATGGATCTTCATGCCGATCAGATTCAAGGTTTTTTCGACATTCCTGTTGATCATCTATATGCATCGGCAGTCTTTTTCCCTTATATACAATCGCTGAATTTGCCCGATCTTTGCATCGCTACTCCAGATGTAGGCGGTTCGAAACGTGCCAGCACTTTCTGCAAATACCTTGATGTTCCGATGGTACTTTGTAACAAGAAACGCGAGGTTGCCAATAAAGTCGCATCCATGCAGATTATCGGCGATGTGAAAGGCAAAAACGTAGTACTTGTCGACGATATTGTCGATACGGCCGGTACTATTACTTTGGCAGCCAACCTGATGATGGAAAACGGTGCTCAAAGTGTACGCGCTATTGCCAGCCACTGTGTGATGTCCGATCCTGCTTCTTATCGTATTCAGGAATCTTGTCTCACCGAGATGGTATTTACCGATAGTATTCCATATACTAAGAAGTGTTCTAAAGTTAAACAGTTGAGTATTGCCGATATGTTCGCCGAAACCATTCGTAGGGTGGTCAATAACGAATCGATCAGTTCGCAATATTTGATCTAGAGATATACACAAACAACATACGAAGAGGCATCTGTTGGGTAGCTGAAATAACTATTACATGGATGTCTCTTTTTTCTATTTATACGAAATAAAATTTAACTAAAGATATTGCTTTATCTTGATAATTATAGATACATTTGTATATCTGTACGAGATTTGATGGATAAACGTAATAAAAGCGACTATGTGGGCTATAATATTGCTAATAATATTAATAAGTGCTGTCTTGTTAATAAGTTTTCTCTTCCAACGCCAGCAGAAGAAAGAACTTTCCTTCCGTTTGAACAAAGAAAATAAAGCTTTGGAAAACGCAGAGACATTCACAGATGCCATATTTCGTACTGCTCATGCTTATATTGTTTTGATCGATGATGATTTTGTCGTGCTCAAAACAAACTATTACACGCTTACCAATACGATTGCTGCATTAGAGAATAAACGCTTGGGAGATCTATTCCATTGTCGCAATGCAATGCGTGCCCCCGATGGATGCGGTACGGGTGAAATGTGTGAATTTTGTCCTATTCGTCAGGCCATTCAGCAGACATTGGACACCCATGTCGATTTCCGAGATATGCGGTCCTCGCTCGATATTATGGGCGAAGGGAATAGCATTACTTGTATCGATGTTTCCATTTCCGGGAGCTATTTCCCTGTTGATGGAAATCCTGGGGCGGTACTTACAATCTACGATATTACCGAGCTTACAAAATCGAAAGCGGAAGACTGATTTTTAATGTCGCAAACCTCAAATTGTTCCTGTTTATTCCGAATATTGTAGCCTTTTTAGTTATAAGAACAAAATTATATTTAAATATATTGTCGAATAAAGAAATTATTCAATTTATTATAATATCTTTGCGATCTAAACAATGAAGTTTGTATTGAAATTTTTTATTCAGCAATGTCTTTCCCCATCTATTTTCTTGGGACTTTTCTCGCCAAAATAATTAAATCGACTTTTTTGTTGGCATTATTAAATTAGTTCGCAATAAAAATATGAGCATTTGCGAGTCTAATTTATATTATTCACACGTAATAATTATCATGCGGATAGAGTATATCCGACTTCTTCCATGAACTTTTATTACGATTAATTAATTAAGAAAAGATTGCATGAAGCAATCAGATAAAATTTATGACATTTAAAGATTTACACATATCAGAACCTATCTTAAAAGCTCTTTCAAAGAAAAAATATGAAACGCCTACTCCTATTCAACAACAAGCTATACCAATAGGGTTAAAAGCTATTGATTTGATAGGAATAGCACAAACAGGAACAGGAAAAACGGCAGCTTTTGCCATCCCTATTATCCAGCAACTTAATGAATCTCCCAAAGTAGGGAAACGCCAAATCAAAGCTTTGATACTTACTCCTACTCGCGAATTGGCTATCCAGATTGATGATTGTTTTAGAGAGTATTCCGAGTTCACCGATCTACGACATACTGTTATATTCGGTGGAGTGAAACAAGCGGCTCAGGTTGACCAACTGAAAAGGGGAATTGATATACTGATAGCCACACCGGGACGATTGCTCGATCTGATCAGCCAGAAATATATTTCGTTGAGCAACATTAAACATTTTGTGCTGGACGAGGCAGACCGTATGCTCGACATGGGCTTTATACACGACGTGAAAAAGTTGTTGCCGTTGCTACCCAAGTCCAGACAAACCATGCTTTTCTCTGCCACGATGCCCAAGACGATAGTAGACTTATCGAAATCGATCTTGTATAAGCCTTCTAAAGTGGAGGTTACCCCTGTCTCTTCTGTAGTAGATACCATTCAACAAGGGTTGTATTATGTCGAAAAAGAGCAGAAAACAGATTTACTTATCGACCTGTTGAAGAAAAATTCAGGTAAGTCGATATTGGTTTTCTCACGTACGAAACACAAAGCAGATAAGATAGCACGGCTTTTGAACAAGGCTAGCATCGCTTGCGAAGCAATACACGGAAATAAAACCCAAACGGCCAGACAACGAGCTCTTACGAACTTCAAATCGGGCAAGATACATGTTATTATAGCAACGGATATAGCTGCCAGAGGTATTGATATAGACAATCTGGGTATGGTTGTGAATTACGACCTTCCAGACGTGCCCGAAACCTATGTACACCGTATCGGTCGTACCGGTAGAGCCGGACACGAGGGTGTTGCTATCACATTTTGTTCGGAAGAAGAGCGTGTTATGATGAGAGATATTCAGAAAGTAACAGGCAAGAAGCTGAATGTCATGTTGCTGTCGGCATAAAAATAAAATAATTATATATGGGAAAAGCAATTTCATGTAATAAAAGGGAATTAGAAAAAAGAAAAACTAGTAAGCGTTTAGAAAAACAAAAACGTAAAGAAGCACGCAAAGCAAATGCAGGAAGCGGGTCTTTTGAAGACATGATTGCCTATGTAGACGAAAATGGCGTCATTACAAGCACACCTCCGGATTCTTCTGTGAAAGAAGAAGTTGATATAGAAAGCATTGAGATTTCTATTCCGAAAAAAGTAGAGGAGGAGACTAAGGCGCTGATGGGGAACGTTGAATATTTTAATTCCGATAAGGGTTTCGGATTTATAAAAAAGATTGATGGCGAAGAAAAGTATTTCTTCCATATCAGTAATGCCCCTGCTTCTATAAAAAAAGGAAATAAAGTTACTTTTGAGTTGGAACGTGGTAAGGAAGGAATGAATGCCATCAATATCACTCTTGCAAAATAAAGTATTTAACAATAACAATTAATTAATAAGTAAAAACGATGAACATTTATGTGTCCGGTCTAAATTACAATACCAGTAGTGAAGACTTGCAAGAATTATTTGCAGAATATGGCGAAGTATCTTCTGCTAGAGTCATTACAGACAGAGAAACAGGTAGATCTCGCGGTTTCGGTTTTGTAGAAATGACCAATGACGAAGAAGCTCAAAAAGCCATTGACGAATTGAACGGAGGTACTTACGATGGTAACTCTATAACTGTCAGTGTCGCACGTGAAAAAAGAGAAAGAAGCAACGGATTCGATCGTGGCGGTAATGGCGGCGGCGGCTTTAACAGAAGACGTTATTAAAATTTGATTCTTAGAGAAAACTGCATCGTATAGAATCGGTGTGTCAACACGATTCTATCACACTAACAGAATATGAAAAATAGAAGTCGCTGATCATTCAGATCTCCGGCTTCTTTTTTTTAGTGCATCCCGTACCTTCAAATTGCCACAAGTGTGTGAGCAAAGGTGATGTACAAACTTCTTTTTCTTTCTTTTTTAGGATAATATTAGGATTGATCGTAATCGTGTTTACGAATATTTATCATAGTCAGCCAATGTGCAATATTTGTTAATAGAAATATTATTTATGAGCAATAGGTGTACATTCTATTGATGTAATGTTTATCTTACAACCGTTTACAAATGACATTATACAATTAAAATCCGCGTGTTATGAAAAAGTTAGTCTGTCTGACAATGATAATCGCAGCGATTGTTACTGTCTCTTTCAATCAAAAGGTGTCGGCCCAAAATCCGGCAGAGATTACTTATCAGGATTTTTATGATAGCCTGTCTCCTTATGGCACATGGATAGATTATGCCGGATACGGTCATGTATGGCGCCCCAATGTTGAAGACGGCTTTCGTCCTTATCTCACCAATGGATATTGGGTGTATACGGATGCAGGTTGGCTTTGGAACTCGGACTACGATTGGGGCTGGGCTCCCTTTCATTATGGTACTTGGATATACGACGACAATTATGGTTGGTTATGGATTCCCGGATATTCGTGGGCACCGGCATGGGTCACGTGGGGATCTTTCAATGGATATTATGGCTGGGCACCGTTGATGCCTGGTATCAATATAGGGAGGACTTTTGCCTCGTGGCGCCCTCACGCTTTTTATTGGAATATCGTGCCGTGTGGTAGAATGTGCGACAGAGACCTGACGACTATAAGGATTGTAGACAAAAGTGCCAAGAAGCTAGGTAAGCACATGGTTATTGTCGACAATTTTACAAATCCCAATCAGAGAGAGTTTTATTCGGCAGGACCTCGAATGGAAGAGGTCGGTAGGTATACCAATAATAATATATCTGTTACGAGGATAATGGACAACAACCGGATAGAGAAGAATAGGGTCGAAGGGGCCAATATTCGGGTATATCGTCCGGATGTCAGAGTAGAACAACCTGAACAGGCGCGTAAGGCCGACAAAATGAATATTCGCCCCATTATGGACGATAGGCAATGGCCCAAACATAAGTTTAACGTTAGGCAGCAGAGAGAAAACATCGAAAGGTTACCTATGAGAAGGTCTTCTATGAAGATGCCTCATAGTCGGCGATAGGTCTGTATCTCTTGCTGGTGTCTGTGTTGTGTGTTCAGTGCGTTTTGCATATATAGTTGATAACGTTTTATCAATTCTACTATTCTATTATAGTCAATCATTAAAAGGTGAAAGAATATGGATTATAACGACATGTCGAATGAAGAATTCATTCAGAAAATTCTTATTGAAGAAATAGGAGAAATAAAAGACAAGCATCCGTATTTAATGTGTATGCTTGTTTCTCAAGGTATCGAATTTTTGGGAAAGACGCTTCGTCCCATCAATAATGCGAGCGGATGGAATGAAAATCAGAATGCGAAAAGAGATTTTCAAAGTGCAATAAAGTTGCTCCCTTCGCTACGCAAATATGCGGAGATTGATATATACCAGCGAATAAGATGTCGCTTTTGTGAGAAAATGGTGACGGACGACAACATGGTATCCGATGACACGACTCATCCCAAGGCGGGCAGTGCCAACGACAAAGATAGGATTACCGTAAATCTCAATGATTTGTATGACGATTTCAAGAGGGCGTGCGAAGATTTGTTGGAAATGAAAGGGCATTCGCCCGAAATGGCCGAAATTCTAAGCCAGCCTTTTTGGGAGATCGAGATAAGGGATGGTGTCATTCTTACTCCGCCCAAGTCGACAATCAATTGCATCTATTATTGAAAGACGTACATTCGTTTTTTAGATATTTCATAGAGCTAGTATGCATTTCGAAAGTGCTGAAAGTGTCATATTCCGGTGCTTTCAGCACTTTTCTGTATGAGATATGAATAAATTTTAGGCCATACTTGCATTTTTTATTGCAAGAGGATGAATTATTAAGAAAAAAGGCGTACCTTTGCACCGCAAATTTTAAAAATTTATACATGGACAGTGACCCGGCAAATATAATCAAATTATTAACCTGCGCCTAGCAGGAAGGTCGGATCGTACCAGCCTTCTTTCTGACGCTTAAAAAAGAGAGGAGGTAATTCATGACTTCTTTAACTACATTTTATTTAAGCCGACTTCTCGGCTGCAATATTTTTGATACCCGAGATAATGTTTTGGGACGTATTCGCGATGTATACGTTCGTATACATACATCTCTTGATGATAACCAATCAAGCAATCCCCAAGTCATCGGATTTGCGGTGCATATGAATGGAAAAAACAAAGATGCGGTGCTCGACAGCCTGCAGATTGTGAAGTTTGGAATCCATTACAAGGTACAATGCCAGTCGATGACTCTCGTAAGTCATGATATGTTCTCCGACGCCGTTTTACTGAAAGAAAGTATTCTCGATCAGCAGATTGTGGATATTAATGGACGAAAACTGGTTAGAGTGAACGATATACGAATGGTGACAATCTCTGCCGGAACGTTCGTCGTTGCGGTCGATGTAGGCACCGAAGGGCTTTTGCGCCGTCTGGGCGTTAACATGTTCTTCAAAAGATTATTGCAACCGTTTGGTGGCAATATCCCTTCCAAATTTATTCTTTGGGACGATGTTGAGACAATCGATCCGAATACATTCAATATTCAGCTTTCTCAAACTCGTTCGAAGCTCAATACCATCCATCCCTCCGATTTGGCGGATATTATCGAAGATATGAGCAAGAACTACCAGACTCCCATCTTTTCTTCTCTCGACGAAGAGCACGCCGCCGACGTGTTGGAAGAGTTGAAAGTGAAAGAACAGGTACATATCATCGAAAGCTTGCCTTTGGAAAAGGCTGCCGATGTGTTGGAGAAAATGCCTGCCAATGAAGCGGCCGACTTGATGGATCACTTGGAAGAAGACAAGACGGAGCAGCTGTTGCTCGAGATGGAGCCCGAGGCTTCCGAAGAGGTAAGAGACCTGTTGGAGTATCCCGACGGAACGATAGGCAGTCTCATGACTTCGGATATTCTTACCTTCTCAGCCGAGCAGACGATAGCGGATGTCATGGAATACATCAAAACCGAAAAGCCCGAAATGGAGTCTCTATATAGCTTGTTTGTCGTCGATGCCGACAATGTGCTGGAAGGGATTATCTCGATGCGCGATTTGTTGGTCACAGACCCTCAGACACGTTTGGACAAGGTGATGAATACCAATCTCAATAGTGTTAACGACTATGACAGACTCGATGCCATATCGGGCATCGTATCGAAATATAACTTGCTTGCAGTTCCGGTAACCAATGATCATGACGAGTTGGAAGGCATGGTTGTGATCGATGATATTTTCGATGAAGTACTGGGCAAAAAAAGAGCTTCTTAAATTAATCCAACTATTAATATAGCATGCTGGAATGCTACTTAATATACAATAAATCATGACAATCAAAAAGGTTACTAGCAGTAAATTTTTAAAAAAGATAGGATTGTTTCTTGCAATTCTCGGACCGGGAATAATAACAGGCAGTGTTGATAATGATGCAGGTGGAATCACCACTTATTCCATGGCGGGAGCTGTGTATGGCTACAATCTTATATGGACTTTAATACCATCTTTCTTGGTTTTGTTGGTTGTACAAGAAATGAATGCCCGCATGGGTATTGTAAGTGGCAAAGGATTGGCTACCCTTATTCGCGAGAATGCGGGTGTAAAGATCACTTTCTTTATTTTCCTGGGGCTACTACTGGCTGATATAGGCAATACCACTACCGAATTTGCGGGAGTTGCCGGCAGTCTCGAGGTGTTTGGAGTCAGCAAATATATTTCTGTGCCGTTGGTGGGTTTCATCGTGTGGATTCTAGTGGTGAAGGGTACCTATACGGTTGCCGAACGTATTTTTCTCATATTCAGTGTTTCGTTGCTTACGTATGTCGTATCGGCTGTGTTGGGACATCCCCACTGGTCTGAGATAGGACATGCAATCGTGATGCCCGATGTCAAAGCCGACGGGGCTACCATCACCATGGTGTTGGGATTGATTGGTACGACCATCGCTCCATGGATGCAGTTTTATATGCAGTCTTCGGTGATAGAGAAGAAGCTCAAAATCTCGCAATACAATTATGTGTTGGCCGATATCCTTATCGGATGCATCGGAACGGTCGTTGTCGCTTTCTTCATTATTGTTGCTTGCGCGTCTACTCTTCACGGCAATCACATTGTCATCAACGAGGCCAAAGATGCTGCGTTGGCACTCAAACCTCTGGCGGGTGCTTTTGCGTCTCAGTTGTTTGCTTTCGGTTTGTTTATAGCTTCTATATTCTCGGCTACCATTCTGCCTTTGGCTACGGCTTTTTATGTGTGCGAGGCTTTTGGCTTCGATGCTGGAATCAGTAAGAAGTGGGGCGAGGCACAAGAATTCTATACGCTCTATACGGCTATCATCATCATATCCGTTGCTATTATTCTATTGCCCAATGCACCTTTGATCAGTATATCGATATGGTCGCAGGTTATCAATGCCATATTGCTCCCTGTAGTCCTTATATGCATGATTTTGTTGGTGAACAACAAAAAGATTATGGGCAAATATGTCAACAAACCTATTATCAACATCATTGGTTGGGCAACGGTAGTCATACTGGTAGGGTTGTCTCTTATGCTACTGGTATCGAGTTTCATTTAAATACCGAGGTATATAAAAAGATTTTTTCATGAGATTACGACATCTGTGTATATCACTTGTCGCCGTGGCTTCGTGTGCCTTATTGCATGCGCAGACCGGCGACACCTTGAAAGACGAACGTTTCTCATTGCATGGGCAGGCAACGGTCATATCGCAATACAAAACGTCTTTTCGTGCTTCTTATTCGGGAACAAACAGTCTCGTGTCTGCGTCGGAAACGAAACGATCACTGACGGCAACGTTGTTTTGTGGCATTAGGTTGTGGAGTGGGAGCGGCCTCTTTGCGAGTCCCGAAATATCGGGCGGCTCGGGGCTGAGCAGCTCTTTGGGAGTAGGGGCGTCTACCAATGGAGAAGCCTATAGGGTAGATAGCCCGGCACCTTCTTTTGAATTGGGACGGCTGTATTTCACTCAAATCCTTGCTTTGACTAAGCATACTGATTATCAATGCGACGATATCAATAAATTGGGCGGAGCGGTACCCACCGAATATCTGGCTCTGACGATAGGCAAGATCTGTGTGTCCGACTTCTTTGATGCCAATAGATACAGCCACGATCCCAGAACTCAGTTTATGAGTTGGGGATTGATGAGCAACGGGGCATGGGATTTTGCCGCCAATACCAAGGGCTATACTCCCAGTGTGGTGCTAGAGTGGGTTACGCCTCACGACGCATTGCGTTATGGCGTCTCGTTGCTTCCTAAAGCAGCCAATGGCATGGAGATGAATTGGCACCTTGGGCAGTCTAGCTCTCATTCCATCGAGTATACTCACAACTATTCGTGGAAAGGAAAGAAAGGTTGCATCCGATTGTTCTCGTTTATCAACTGGGCCGGTATGGGTAATTATGAAGAGAGCTTAAGGCTCAATCCCTCTTCTCCCGATTTAGCAAAGACCGAGAAGTCCGGTAGAACGAAATATGGTTTCGGTGTCAATGCCGAACAGGAGCTAAACGATTTTATGGGCGTATTCTTCAGAGCCGGATGGAATGACGGGCATAACGAGACGTGGGCTTTTACAGAGATCGATCGTACGTTGAGTGTAGGACTTTCTGCCAACGGCAGTAAATGGCATCGCAAGTCCGATACGGTGGGGTTGGCGCATGTGATTTCTGCCTTGTCAGGCTCACACCGCGATTATCTCAAAGCCGGTGGACGAGGATTCGAATTGGGTGATGGCCGCTTGAATTATGGGTTGGAGAATCTTTCGGAGCTGTATTATTCTTTTGCCCTGAAAGACCATTTGTTTCTGTCGGGAGCATACCAGCTTATTATCAATCCCGGGTATAATAGAAGTCGTGGACCTGTAAGCGTATTGAGTTTAAGAGTTCACGCAGTCTTTTAGCACGCAGTTTCAATAGAATAATGTACACCAAACAGGCGGTCAGCAATGGCCGCCTGTTTTATTTATGATGCGAGTATGCAAATTTGCAGGGCAGCTCAGATCTTCCCATTTTGAAAAGATACCATGCTAAAATGAAACGGTCTGTTTCTCGGGCATCGTTCATCAAAAATATTTTCTATCTCTGTCATCCCCTTTTAGACGGGCATGTGGCATTATTTCCCTGCGGTTGGCACACTTCTGCATACTGTGGAATGTCTTTTGCTTTTGGTATGGCAAAGGGAAGTACGAGCGGTTTGATAATCCGTAGCCTCTTCTTTGATAAATAAATTGTTTAATAAAGGTAACATGATGAATCAAACGATTGATATGACAATGAAATCTACCGGAACGGCACTACTGGTACTGATGTCTATTATTCCTTCGGTATGTGAAGCTCAGCAACACCAGCCTGTCGCTATTACTACAAAGGCCGATATGATAAGTTCGTATGTATGGCGTGGAGTGTATGAATCGGGCCTTTCGGTGCAACCGACTTTGGGAGCTGTTGCCGGTAAATTTTCAGTTACGGCATGGGGAAATGTAAATCTTTCGAGAGATGGATACAAAGAGACCGATTTCACCCTTGCTTATACTATAAAGAATACCACCTTTTCATTGACGGATTACTGGTGGGGCGGTGAATGTGGCATATACAATGACAGAAAAGAAGGTCGAAACAAGTATTTTAATTTCAACAATCACTCCACCTATCATATACTGGAGGCCGGACTGTCGTATTTGTTGCCCTTTCGTAAATGCCCCATCAATCTTTCGTGGTATACCATGTTCTGGGGGCACGATAAAAAGCTCAATTGCAACAATGTATGGGTCAATGCGTACTCTTCGTATGCCGAAATCAGTAGTCCATTGGAAGTTCAAAACACCACTTTGCTGTTTGCCTTGGGATTCAGTCCTTTCGAATCTCCCGCAAACTATAAAAATGCGGGGGCTGCCGTTACCAATATTTCGATTAAAGCATCTCGGAGTATTAGGATAAGCGATAAATATTCATTGCCGATATACACTCAACTTGTATGGAATCCCAATAGAGAAGATGTACATTTTGTGTTCGGCATTACGTTGCAGTAAATGTTGTCTATAAGCGGACAATCACAATCAAAAAAACCGACGGATATGTTAGGAACAATATTAGGATTTACGCTATACTGCTTTATTGATGCAGTATGCTTGGGGTACAGACCAAAATGGCATTTCAAGATAAAAGATCGAATGCGAACCAAGTGTCACTGACCAACTGCTTACGGAATCGAAATGCGATTTGAAAGAAACCGAGTCTGTATACTGCAAGAATTTATCGCCAGTGAGATAAAATTTCGCAACATAAAATGATTTGACAATATATTAGTAAAAAAAGTCATTTTACCCGCCCATTTCCTTGAAAAAGCAAGAAAATGGGCTTTTTTTTGCTTTTTCAATTTTGTCTTTATTTCTGATATTGGCAACAATATCTATCACTATTCATACCGGTAGCCTATTTCAATATCAAAGTGATTTTTCAGTAGCCCCTAATAATCAAAAAATGGATGAAAAAAGTGATTTTTCTGCATTTTCTCAAAAAGGCTCTACAGTATGTTCAAAGTGAAATTTGCCTTTTTGCATCGGGGTGCTCGGGGTGTTCTTTCTATAGGAGATTATTACTTTTTTATTTGTAAATATAAAGGATAATAATGTACTATCATTATGATAATACTAAATATTGACAAATCAAAAAAACACAAAAAGTCTCTAAGGAAATACACCCCGAGCACCCCGATGTATGGTAAAACATTACAACAAATCGCAACTAAAATAAAGGCATTCTTCATCACCTCTTATCCATGCCGTTCAAGTATTATATATATTCAAAAAAAATCATAAGGACGAAAATAAAAGTTTGTCCTTATGAAAATGAAAATTCGTCCATACGAAAATATATTTTCGTCCATATGAATTTCTAGCTGTATATCAGTGTGTTGCGATAGCTATGCCTGAAAAGAGTAGTCATCTTGTGCTTTTCTAGTTTCTCGGATAGAAATGAACAACAACTATTTTGGCTTTTATGTTGATTATGTCAATAAGAGTTCATATATTTGTGAAATGCAAAGTTGTAAAGCAAACCGTGAGGTCAGAGTAAAAAGATTAAATTGCAAAAGGAAGTATCAGACACAATGCTGAAACTTCCTTTTTGTGTTTTTTCCTGTTTCTTTTGTTCTATTTATAGAATGTTTGTATATTTGCGAACAACGAATGTCTAACAAAATAATCAATCATGAAACGAAAAATCTTTTTATTATGTCTGTTGTTTATCGGATTATATGCATGTAGCAGTAGTGACAATAACTCTGATAAAGGTAATGCAACTGTTGGTTTTTATTTGACGGATGCTCCTTCTGTCGAGGGATATAAATCGGTCAATATTAACATCAAATCTGTGGAATGCTCTGTGGATGGGCAAAATTGGATAACGTTGGACGTAAAGCCTTGCTCTGTTGATTTGTTGCACTTTTCGAATGGAAAAGATTCGCTACTGTCGAACGTGAAATTTAATGCTGGGACCAAAGTTCAACAAATTCGCTTGACGTTGGGAGAGAACAATACAATCGTTCTCAATAATGGCAATATAGTTTCATTGAAGATCCCTAGCGGACAAACATCTGGCCTGAAATTTAATGTGCAATCCGTTGCTCAATTGACAAGTGGCTATAAAATAATGATCGATTTTGATGCTTCGCGTTCGATTGTAAAACAGGGTAATAGTGGGTCTTATTTGTTGAAACCTGTTATTCGATCCTACATAACGGCCAATTCATCTGCTATTGATGGCAATATTTTACCTTCAAATATCGCGATGAGAATTTTTACGGTGACAGCTTCTAATGATACCATTTCTACTGTCTCTGATACTTTACAGAATAATTATTTCAAATTGCACGGATTGTTTAGTGGTACATACGATTTGAAAGCTGAGGATTTGTCGACTAAGAATATCACCGTAATTAAGTCGGGTATTCAAATCGTTGGTGGAACGGATGTTCATTTAGGGAATCTGTCTTTAAAGCAATAGGTGAAATGTCTGTTATAAGTAGTAATTTCACTTTACAATAAGATTTCTCTTTAAATGTGCGAAGCAAATAAAAGGATGAAATTGATGAATAATTAAGCGATAGGCGGTCAGAAATGACCGTCTATCGCTTTTCAAAATACTAGGCTGATTTATTTAAGATCGATTTTAATGATTATTTTGCGCCCGATTATTTTTTAGGAAAAGTAAAAAGTAATATCTTTGTCTTGGATTTGTAAGCAGCCGAGGATTTCATAAGGAATTGTAAGTGTCTGAAATTTCCGATATTGGAATCAAGCAAGATTAAAGTTACCATTTTATCAATTTCGCTTCTGACCGTTATGGCAGGAGCTGCTGTCGCCCCAGCTTTGGGAGTTATTCGGGAATACTTTGCTACAGCTCCCGATATTCTTATCAAATTTATTATTAGCATTCCTGCGTTATTTATCATCATCACTAATCTGTTTTTTAAGTATTTATGCCGTATCATGCGGACTAAAACCATTGCAGTTGTCGGATTAGTGATGTATGTCGGGGCAGGAACTAGTGCTCTTTTTGCCAACGATATTTGGGTATTGCTTGCTTTTCGTGCAATATTGGGCATCAGTGTCGGACTACTTATGCCGCTTTCTACCGGGCTTTTGGCTTTTTATTATCCTCCAACACAACAATCCAAACTAATGGGACAGGCAGCGGCTATGAACCAACTAGGTGGGGTCGTAGGAACTTTGTTGGCTGGACTTCTTGCTACCGTGTCGTGGCGCTTGAGCTTTTTGGTGTATCTTTTCGGATTCATTTGTATTATATTAGTATGGTTGCATCTACCGAATGACAAACTAGTGTCCAAAAATGCACGTATGCCTATAAAGAAACTTTATAAATTTCATCCTTCTGTCATTGGAATGTTTTTGTTGATGATGATATTTTTTGTGTTTCCTTCAAACTTTGCCATTATTGCAACTCGGCAAGGTCTATTCTCTGACAAGGCAATTACCATTATTATGGTTGCCTACGACGTCGTTGCCTTTTTCGTGGGACTCATGTTTGGTACAATAATGAGAACCTGCAAACGGAGCATGAAATACTTTGCCCCGCTGCTATTCTTTTGTTCCTATTGGGTTTTTACTTTATCACCGTCGCTTTTTACAACCCTTGTCGCATTAATACTTGGCGGTATTGCCAATGGTGTAGGAGTTCCTTATATCAACACCATTGCGTCGATAAAGGGAGGCAAGCATGCCGTTACATCCGTCATGCCACTTATTTCTGCCAGTTTGTATTTGGGACAGTTTGCATCTCCGTTGGTCGTGAAATTGTTCTCGAAAATCTTATTTCCGGGAGATATAAACGCAGCGTACAAAGTAGCCATGCTATTGTGTATCCTGTCTTATATCCAAGTATTTCTTACAAGAAGTCATCAAAGCTTACCGCCCAACCCTCGAAATGAGAAGCCTTTGAATTAAGGTCATTAAATTCAGAAAAGTTTATAAGATGCAAATATGACACAATGTCTTTGTATGTTTACAAAAGATTTTTTTATGATATTATGGTCTGTATTTCTTTATAGATTGGTGGATTGAAATTTAAAATGATTACTTTTGTTTAATCATAAGGTTGAGAAATAATAAAAAGTATTTATTATGAAAATATATCATTATACATCAATAGATAGCTTAGCTTTGATCTTGGAAAATAGAACGATTAAATTTAATCGATTAGATAAAGTTGACGACTTAGAAGAAGGGCAAGTCGAATCTAATGATATTATGTTAGGCCATTATGTTTTTGTTTCTTGTTGGACTGAAAATTCAGAAGAAAGCATTCCTTTATGGAAAATGTATACTGATAATGGTGTAGGAGTTCGGATAGGACTTGAGAACAATATGTTTAAGGGGTATAATGAACTTGGGCAAGTAGTTGAAGGTGCAAGTATCTCTGGTGGTAATAATCTAGCATTTCCTACAAATGAGTCTATAACACCAGAATATATTATATTGTGTCCAACATCATTAAGTGATACTTATTTTTATAGAAAAATAATATACGTACCTGATATCTATAAGGAGACACAAAGTGCGATACAAGAAAGAATAGAAGGGGGATTCCTGAAAACTCATATAGAGTTTAATAAAATAGGTAATTATAAAAATAACCGATGGAAGTTCCAAAATGAAAGTAGATTTGCAATAGTTATTCTTCCAAGGATCAAAGGTATCAGGCTTAATGATTCTGCATTTATATCATCTATTTATCAACCAATCAAAAACAATCAACAGTTGGGTTTTACTTCTTTCTTTTTAAAATTAAAAGATGAGATTTTTGATTCTTTGGAGATAGTACTATCACCGGCAATGATGGAATCTAAAAAAATAATAATTAATTCTTTAGTAAAAAAATATGCACCTAAGGCAACCGTACGTGAAAGTTTACTCAATAATTCTTTAAAATTGAAATAGATATATAAATCTATTGATTTTCCTGATAACTTAAATAAATATTTTTTCTGTTTGTTTCATCTGGATAATAAACAAAATCGTATTGTTTATATTCTTGTAATATAGTTTCTGCTGATTAAACTTTATATTCGTAATCGGTACTCATCCTTTTGTAGTTTTTAATCTATGAGAATTCTCGTTATGTAATTTGGCGTGTGAAAAATAACTGAAAGGTCTTTGATCTTTAATTGGGAATAAGTATTCCATGGACAATTCTCATCCAAAAGATTTCATTCTATCAGTTGTTTTCTTCTATATCACCATCAGCTTTCCCTTCTTTTTAGCTGCTGAACTATTTTCGATGAAAGTGTCTTCGCTTTCCATAGATTACCTTAAATTTCTGCTTGCAAAAGTAGAAGTATATTAATATATATATATTGTCATTAAAAGATTGGTATTTAACAAGAGTGGAAGGTGAAATGATGGTAAATAGTTTGCATAATATGCTATTAATGAGATGACTATATAATATTGAAAATATATTTAATTTACACAACTAGGTTTTTATTGCATTTAATTCATATTTTCGTGCTCATTTACTAAATTATCAATAAATTATTTGCATATGTCATAGATTTTAACGATTATTGCATGTGGTATAGTCGTGAAAAGTATTTTTTAAATTATATAAATTTAAGTTATGAATTATATGAAAAAAGAACAAAAAATAAAGGCTGTATTAGAAAATGACATAGAAGATTTGCTGAAACATTCAAATCAATATGAAAAATTTATTAATGGGGAATTGAAGTGTGAAAATTGTGGTAAAATAATGACTGTTGAAAATATTGGCATTATGATACCTCACAAAATCATAAAATCAATGATATTCTCTTTCTATTGTGATGATTTTGTATGTATTCAAAAATATCATAATAAAAATGGAAGATAGATTTTTTAAAATAATAAATGGATTTGGAGTATATGCTTTGCTTATACTAGTCATTATTTATATTTTATATTATCCCGAAAAGGCACAAAAAATCGCAGGATGGATTCAGTTTTTCGTGAGTTTCGTCTTTTCTAATTTTAAGAAGAAATCAGTAAAAAATAGGCTCGAAGCTGATTGTTCCCGTTCTTTAAGAAGATTTGGTAAAGAAGTGCTAGGCTTAAGTATACCTAAATTATCCATTAAATGGATAAATGGAGATAACTGTGATACTGAATTTAAAGAGGGAGAAGCTATTGTTAAACTAAATTTTTCAAGAGACCAAGCAAGAAATATAATAAATGCAACGTCTATTTATGTGAAAGATGTCTTTTTGAAGCGTTCTAAACTATATATGAGTGATGGATTAAAACAAGCAATTGATTTATCTGTTACAAAAAGTATATTGCTAAAAATAGACAAAAATATGGATAATATAATTTCTCAATTTATTGAAGAAAAGGACGATGAGTTTTATAAATACGGAGATAAATGCAATAAAATAGAACAAATTGATGATGCTGGACTTTTTACCAGGATTTTAATTCGTGAATATGATTGTTTTGGGAATAAATTAGTTGGTCGAAATCCTAATGGAACTTATAATAAAGAATCTGATGATTTTTTAGATTATATTTATAATATTGCAACACGTGAACCTAAAGAGGAAACAGAATTACAATTTGTTCATTCTACATTGAAGATTGGTGTTTTATTGGTTGCAAAAATAGAAACTGTTACCAAAGGTGGTTTGACTCCCTATTTAAGACGTGTCAGTTTAGGTTATGCGCGAGGGATAAAAACATTTTATTTATTAGCAAGAGATGATAAGGTCGGCATTTTAGAAAATATTGCGAAAGAATTATTGGGAACAGGATCTTTTAATCTTGTTAACAAACCTCATATATTTAAAGATAGTCAAGGGAGAGAAAGTATTTGCTATTGTGTAAAGATTGATAAGGAATCTTCAATAGCACAGTCTTATTTAAAAATAGAGGAAGCGAAAGAGCATGAAGAGGTTATTCAAGGCGTTATTACAAGAGTGAGAAATGATAAGATTTTTGTTGATGTTAATGGTGTAGAAGGTTATATTTGTTCTAATAATTTCAGTGATAAATTTATTAATAATCCGCATGACTATTTTAAAGAAAATACAATTTTGAATATTAAGCCTATTGCAACCAATAGTGAAGGAAATGTTGAATTTACATTAAGAGGAACGGACAGTGATCCTTATAATATTATCGAAAATGATTATTCAATAGGGAAAGATGTTGAAGCTATTGTAGATTATGTTGATGATGAATTTGTCAAATTCAAATTAGATAATGTTCAAATAACTGCTATTGCGTTTAGACAGGATTTGACTTATAGTAAATATACTTTATTAATTGATAAGTTTAAAATAGGAGATAAAAATATATTTACAATAAAAGAAATAACGTTTAATAAAAATCAACTTGTATTGCGATTAAAAGATTTGGTCGATCCATGGGATGAACTAAAATTAATAAAAAATACTATTGCCAATTTTGTTCCGTGCAAAAGAGAGCAATTCTTTTTAATAGGGGAAATACAAGAAGGAATAACAACAATATTACCATATAATGAGTTATCGTGGTTTGATAACGAGATTGAACTGAAAAAAAGAGAATGTCTTCTGGGAAATAAAATAAAATGTTATATTAAAGAGGTATGTAAAGAAAAAAGAATTGTTTATGTTACATTAAATGATATAAACAAAAATCCTTATGTGGACTACTATAATTTATCTAAAGATCGGGATGTTAATTGTATATTATTCGGTAAAAACAACTATGGTTTGCTTGGTAAGATAGAAAATAAATTCGACCTATTCGTCCCTAATAGTGAATCGTGTAGAGGTGAAAATCATTATGAGTATAAATTACATAAAAAAATAAAAGTGAGAGTAAAGGATATTGCAGATAGAAAAAAATCAATAATTGGTAGTTTTAAACCTTTTATTCCATATCCTTTACAAAATTTTGCAGATAGATATAAGGTTGGTCAAGTTATGATAAATTTGAAAAAGATAAATGTTTTTAATGAAGGTATAAGTTATGGGATAAATGATGGCAGAAAATCATATGAGGCGTTTTTGTTCAAAAGAGAGATAAGTTCCTTGTGTTATATTGATTCATGTATGAATATCTTTAATAATGTGGAAAGTGTCCCTTTGAAAATAAAAAATATAGATCTTGAAAAGAATAAAATATTACTTAGCCTTAAAGACTTGTTAGATTCAAATAAAGATAGAATTTCAAATTTAAATTATGAACAAACTTTTGATTCGATTATTATTGGGAAACGATATAATGGTTATATTGTTTTATTGGCTAATATTTGGATTGAAGGATTATTAGAAACAGAAAAGAAGTACAATATTGGAGATAAAATTAAAACAAGAGGTAGTCGTTTGTCAACATATCCTATTGTTTTGATAGAAAATGATTAAAAAATATAAGTTTTTGATGTTATATTATTTATAATTTGTAAACTTTCAATAAGGATATTGTTATAGATATGAGAAGTTATTATTGATTTTTATCGTAAATTATCAAGAAGCTTTCTTGTCGTTTTATTGGGAGCTTATGTTTTATCCACATAGTCCTGATATTATTGAATATCGGCCAGTTTTTCATGGACTGACCGGTATATATATATATATAATTGCAATGTTTCTATTCTTTCATCATCATTATGTCTGCTCTCATGTTTATATATTCCTCGTATTTGCTTGGATTGTTCACGTAGTCAATTACTCTATTTATTGCTATTTCGGCTTGCTTCTGCCTTATTTTTGTATAATATCGTATTATCCCTCTGCTATTTGAGGAATGCCCGAGACAGTAATCAATGATAGCATCTGGGATACCTATTTCAGACGCATATTGAGCAAATGATTTTCGGGCTGAGTAGAAGATAATTTTGTCTTCTATTCCTAAATCTTTTGCAAGTGATTGTAACGACCTTGTTACATATCTCGAGAAATTTGGATAGCTGAATTTATATCTAAAATCAAGCTTTCCGTTTCTTCTATTCATCCATTTTCCGGCTATTTGTTTTGCTTGTGTTGGAATTGCAAATTTTATTTGATTGTGGATTTGGATTTGTGTCGTTCTATGAGATTTTATTCTAGTGTATACTTGATTTCATATCCCAAACCTGAGTAAAGTTCTTTTCACTCCTCTCTAGCCAAGGGTCGTATCTATCATGTTTCCTAACCCTAGATGGGAAAAATATCCATCACGTGAAAAATTCCATCGAAAGAAGTGATATTTTCAGATTCTATTGCTACTTTTGTCCTGTCAGAATACTAATTTCTGATAGAGCCGAGTACTTGCAGGGTTTTTGTTTATCAGGTACTTGCGCTTTTTATAAATAAAAACACTCCGGAATTAAGGTAAAAGAACAATATAGTTCTGAGAATGTCATTACACCCGACGGAGTACTAGATTTGAAATAACAACTATATTTGATTTACAGAAATAGCAATGAATAAATCTGTCTTTTTTAGTCTGCTATTGATCGTTAGCACATTAAGTGTATCAGCTCAACAGACGGTTACTCTCAGTGGTAAGAATGCGGGCAAGCGCTTTGACGGTATAGGTATAGTAAATGGTGGAGGAGCCACATCTGTATTGCTGAAAGATTATCCGGAAAAACAGCGCAGTGAGATTATGGATATGGTTTACAAACCTATGTTTGGTGCATCTGTAAGTGCACTACTGGTAGAAATTCCTGGAGATGGCAACTCCACACAGGGTTCAATGCCAAGCCACAGTCATTATCGGGGCGACTATAACTATCAGCGCGGATACACCTGGTGGATACTTCGCGAGGCAAAGCAGCGCAATCAAAAACTATCTCTCGATGGAACAGCGTGGAGCGCACCACAGTGGGTGGGAAATGGTAATTTCTGGTCACAAGATGCAGCTGATTATTATGTATCATGGTTACACGGACTGCGTGAAGTCTATGGACTAGAAATGGATGCCATCGGCTGTCGAAACGAAAAAGGATGGAATCGTGACTTTGCGATTATGTTGCGTAAGACTATGAGCGACAACGGATTCGACAATGTAAAACTCCATGCATTCGACAATTGGGGGAAGTCTAAACTTGACTTCACGAAAGAAATGATAAATGACAAAACATTTGCTGATGCCGTTGATGTGATTAGTGCCCATACATTTAATGAAATAGAAGCCACTCCTGAACAGAAAACGTTGGCTGCAAGACTGGGTAAACCTATATGGAATACAGAAGAACATGTTTATCGCAAAGGATACGATTGTCTTATAAGTATTGTAGACAACTTCAATAAAAACTATATAATCAATGGTGCCACAAAAGAGGTCAATTGGTATGATATAGCTAGTGTCTATCCCTTGGAACCATACAGTTGTGACCCGGCAATGCTACTTGCCCGTGAACCATGGAGTGGTAACTATGAAGTACGCGAAGCTTTGTGGGGATATGCTCATTACGGGCAGTTCACTGAAGTGGGTTGGCTATATCTTGACGAAGGATGCAAAATGCTTAGTGATGGAGGGACTATGGTTACGATGAAGAATCCTGCAACAGGAGACTATAGTATTATTCTAGAAACCAAAGATGCAAAAGCTAATCAAATAGTGAATGTGAAAATCACAAAAGGTATGTCAAAGAAAAACTTATGTGTGTGGCGAAGCAATGAAAAAGAACAGTTTGTACAACTTGCCGATATTACTCCTAAAAATGGAAAATACACGTTGACACTCGAACCGAATAGTGTTTACTCCATATCTACCGTTAAGGGTCAACAGAAAGGTTCATTTGCTGATATTCCACAAACGAAGCCATTTCCAATACCCTATTTCGACAATTTCGATGAATATACCCATCCTGAGCAATGGGGATACTTACCTCATTACACAGCAGACCTAATTGGTGCTTTTGAACTTACAGAACGTCCAGATCATAAGGGACAGTGTCTGAGACAAGTTGTAGGCGAACATACCAATAGTTGGGCACCAGAATGGCATTATTACACTATAATCGGTGATTCAGCTTGGACGGACTACCAGATAAGTGCTGATGTATATCTCAATCCACAAGACGAAGTCGGACTGATGGGACGTCTGTGCGATGTTGGATCGGGCTATGGTATCGCAGCAAAAGGATATTATGTAAAGCTTGACGACAAAGGCAACTGTAGTCTTGTCATCACCAGAGGAAAACAGGATAAAAAAGAACTTGTAGGAGATGCCGAACAACAGGCTCTTATAACAGCAAATAATGATAACGAAGTTGGTGGTGAACGAATGATGGCAAGTAAAAAAGTGGATGGTATATCCGCCTGTCAGTGGCACAACCTAAAACTTCGTTTTGAAGGTAATCATATTATCGGATATGTGGACGGTAAAGAGGTTGTATGCTGCACCAACAACCAGTATCCACGTGGCATGGCAGGGCTAATGGCACCGATGCAACAGCACCGAATAAGTACACCTTATTTCGATAATCTAGAAATTACCCCTACTGGCAAAACAGCATCTTGCACTATAGGAAATCTTGATATTCGCCCTCTATATCCTGCACATTAATAAAACGGAGAACATTACTTATAATATCCTCCTTGTGTTGGTAGATTTCATGTATTTGCTTGGATTGCATCACGTAATCAGTTTTTATTGCTATTTATGTCTGCTCATGTGTAATCCTTGTATAACATCGTAATTACTCTATTATGATTTTCTCATTTCCTTGTAAAATTTCCGCTCTGGTCTTTTGAAAAGAAATCAATTTACTCTACATTTGACTTCAAATTTCCATACATGAAAACAAAGTCTATCATCCTATCCAAATTAAAACCATCATTTATCGGTTGAGAATTATTATAAGCTTATTTTAAAAATAAAAATATTTGTTATGGGAAATCTTGATAGTATCGGCGAATCGGTATCAATAGAAGGGGGCAGTTCTGTAAGGCCAAATTATTATTAACCTACTTATCTTGTGTGATTTAAAAATCAAAAACATTATGAAAACAAATGATTTATCGGTAGAGAAAAAAATAGAAATTTTCTTTCAAGATCCAAATGAAAAGAAAGAAATTCCCAATATTTATGGGACATTATATTTATTAAGGCGAGATATATTTAGGTGTATGGGATATGATTTCGATGAATCGACCTTTAAAAATGAAGCGATTATATGGCCGGGAGCGATGACTGTTTTAGCTGGCATCGATTTGCTAGGCAAATTTTATGCAGGTAGTGATGAGCGTAATAAAGTAAGCAAAAGATTTAGAGTTTTTTATAGTAAATATATTGATGATGAAAATGCTGAAATAATTTATCAGTTAAGAAATTCATTGTTGCATTCATTCGGGTTACTATCTAAGGCAGAAAATAAAATAACTTATCGCTTCGTGGTCGGTGCTAGTCGCGATGATTTAGTTCGGCTACTTTCTAAATCAGCCAATGAAATATACTATCAGGTTGATCTTTATACACTATGGGATAAATTTGAGGAGGGCATAATAGAATATAGAAAAAGCTTAGAGAATGAACAGCTTAAAGATAATTTTAGTATTATGTTTAGAGATTATGGAAGTATTAGAATAGGGTAGGATATTGCCAAAAACGTGTAAATAAAAAGATTATTTTAAATATCTCAATAGGTCCCTGTAGTAATTTCACAATAATTGCGGCGCTACGCTTGGTACTGCTACAGCGAAATCGTCAGCATTGTGGAATTATATAAACTTTCTAGAGTTCTCAGAAGACTATATGAAAAGATAAAAAGCCAACTAAAAAAATATTTTTACAGAATATTCACTATCTTTGTAAGAGATTTGGGGCTGTTATCCATATCCATTGATTAAGGTTTTCTCATGGCCTGTACAATAAATGGCATATTCAGTTCCATGCTTCTGCATATATTTAGATAAAGGACAATAAGAAACTAACAGGTATGAATGAAAGTATGAAAAAGTTAGTGCTAAGTGCTGTGATGCTTTGCTTTTTAATTTCATGTGGGCATAAGACGAACCAACCTTTACCCGCTGAAGTAGTGGGACAAAAGCCTTCTCAGACAGAAGATGAAGTATTAGGCGTAAACAAAAAGGCATATTTACTGATTAAGCCTTCTAAAAATACCAATAAGATAGTCAACGAGAAATATAAAGCTGCTACCGGAGAAATTGACTATCTACAGATTGATAATTCATGCAAAGTAAAAGTGCTTGAAGAAAAAGCCGAATGGGTTAAAGTTCAAGTAGTCGATCCTGATTGGCTCAGCCAGACACATATAGGATGGGTTAAAAAAGATGTCATCGCATTTAAAGAGGCTACCATAAAGTTGGCAAACCTTAAGGAAAATAAAGACTTTAAACTTCTTTTTACTAATGACAATAATAGTGTCGAAAATCATTATGTATTAATTTTACGGAAAGATTTATCTGAGAATAGTTTACACCTTTTTGCTAAGAGCTATAAAAAGACATTTGATAAATCAGGTAGGATGAATCTGTGCGTTTATGATACAGACAAGTTGAGCAAACTTATAAAAAAGGATATTGCTTACCAATTGAACGACGCTAAAGAATATATTAAACTTGCCGATCACTTCGTATATATGTCTTCTTTCGACGGCATGGATATGTATTACCCCTATCAAGACTTAAAGTACAAAGAATGTGGTGGCAAAAACTGGAAGAGAGAACCAATAGAATAATACTATGGCGACGACAAAATTATTAAGAAATTTAATATTATCCAGTCTTACTCTATTTGTGGGGGAGCATATATGTCATTTTAGACCACTTATGCTTAATATGTTTGGGTGGTTTGATGTACTTGGCATATCTTCACTCATCAACAATTACCGTAACTTGGTAAGCTATGTCTCGCTAAACGATTTCTGAATTTTCCTTTTTCCTATGATTTCGGTTCTTTCAGAGTTTATGCAATATTTTAATTTGATTCAAAGATGATTTGATATCATTGTTCAGCCACGAAAAGGTTCTTTCTAGATCGATCTTTTATAAAATGGGCCTGAATCCTTATTCTTTATAGCAACTAATCACCACTTATATGATATCCATGTAAATGGCCTAATAATAAGTTAAAGTCTTCAAGCGAAGCCCATTTGTGATAATAGTAATAAACCTATTCCCATTTAGGAAATTCCTTTGGAAGCATGCACCACTGGCACCCCGTCTTTACCAAATAAAAAATGGCATTCCAAATCATTCGGGAATCATATTTTCGCTTTCTTTCTTGCAGGTTCAACACTTTTGTTATATATTGCCACTCGGTTTCCATTAAATCAGTCTGATACATTTTTCTTTAGGTTTGGTCACTTCAAAGAAAGGAACTATCCGGCTAATAGGGAAACCTTTTAAAAAGCATTCCAACGAATTTTAAACAGGGACTAAATAAAACTTAGAAAATATATAATCAGTAAAAATGAAATCAATTAAATTCTTTGACTTAATAATTATTGTTTTATCGATATACGTTTTAGGAGCATTAGCAATTACTTCAGTAGTTGATGTGCCTTATCAAACAATGATGCTGTTGGATATGATAGATAATTGCGTCTGTGTAGTATTCCTTATTGATTTTATTATCGGTTTTATACATGCAGAGAATAAATGGAAGTTCATGAGATGGGGGTGGATTGATTTAATATCGAGCATACCATCTATTAATATATTGAGGTTTGGGCGATTGTTTAGATTGATTAGGTTATTGAGAATTCTTAGAGCTTTTAGAAGTACCGAAATATTGATGCGATATGTTTTTAAAAGTAAAATTAAAGGAACTATGTTATCCGTTTTGGTTATTACTATTCTGTTAATAATCTTTTCATCAATATCCATACTTTCTGTAGAAAAGGCTCCAAATAGTAATATAAAAACTGCTGATGATGCTATATGGTGGACAATGACGACCATCACTACCGTAGGATACGGTGACCGATATCCGGTAACGCTTGAAGGAAGACTAATAGGAATTGTTTTAATGGTTTCTGGTGTTGGCCTGTTTGGTACTTATACAGCTTATGTCGCAAGCTTATTCATCGGAGAGAAAAAAGAGGAGAAAGAAAAAACAAATAAGAAAGAATAAATACCCATTGTTATCACCTTAAAACCTCTTTTGTCAAATCTAGTATAGATGATAGGGACTTTGATATTCACGCAAGCATATTATAAAATATATCTCTGCTGTTTAGATATATTCTGAATTAATCAATAGTTTGCTATAATGAACTATTGTGCCTAAATCTTTAAAAGACTGCAATATTTTCGCTTTCGTATTTGTATAAGTAAATCTCTTTCTGTAAATTGCCACGGCTTTTCTATATATAAGGAAGGCTAATAGGAGATAGATAGGCTCTGATTGTAGAGTCTATGACTTGTATTATTTTGCTATGAAAAAGTGTTGTGTATATCTATTACTCTTTTGTACCTTTTGTATCGGTCTACAGGCCCAATCTAAAACGCCAGGAGCGTTTCGGGTGAAAGGGGTGCTGATTGACACATTGACTCACGAACGTGAACCTTATGTGACGGTTAGTGTCTACAGTGTGCAAGACCCCAAAAAGGCTGTGAAAATGCTGATGACCGATGAGCATGGTGAATTTGATTTCTCGCTTGCCAATAGTGGGACTTATTTGCTGTCTTTCACTTGTGTGGGGATGCCAACGGTGCAAAGAAAGGTGGTGTTGCACGACCGCACTGTGGTAGATATGGGTATGATCTATACCCACAACGATATACAAAGCCTTAAGGGCGTTACGGTGGTCTCTCGCCGGAAATTGATAAAAGTCGATATAGACAAACTCGAATATGACGTGGAACGCGACCCCAATGCTGCTGTGAGCAATGTGTTGGATATACTGCGGAAAGTTCCTTTTGTTACAGTTAGTGGATTGAGCGACGTCAAACTTAAGGGAAGGGGAGACTTTAAGGTTTATATCGACGGACGCCCCAGTATTGTCATCAATTCGCAAAATATGGCGGATGTCTTGAAAAATATGCCTGCCAATACGATTAAGTCGGTGCAAGTGATTACCAATCCCGATGCAAAATATGATGCAGAGGGCGTTGCCGGCATTCTTAATATTGTACGTAGAAAGGTGATGCCCGGGTATTCGGTATCGCTGTCGGGCGGTGTCACCAATAATTCTCAATATGGCAGGGTATATTCGACCCTGCAAGTGGGTAAACTTTCGATTTCCGGTCATGCTTCTTTGGCACGCAATGATGCGAGGTACTCGTATGCGGACAATGAATATGTTAACTATCAATCGCCCGATAATTATAAACAAGTATCTAGCGATAACAAAAAGGAGAAGCCGTTCGCTGGGACTACCGACGATGTGGAACTGAGTTATGATATCGATTCTTTGCGGCTCTTTACTTTTGGTGGGGGTATCATGGCTATTCGTAATCCGGTGGATGTAAATGGAACGACAAAAATGTATACTTCCGGTGGAAACCTTGCATCCTCGTACGATGAAAACAATCGGATAAGAAATTCGTTGGATATGATTGTGGTGCAATCTAACTATCAGAGATCTTTTCGCAAGAAAGGGAAAATGGTTGTATTGTCTTACCAGTTGAGTGCGTTTCCGCATCGACAGAAAACATATACGGACTATACAAATATGGTGAATTATTCGTTTCCGTATACGGGCATCTATCGAAAAGATAATCCTAATACGACCGAAAACACCGTTCAGTTGGATTATACCGATCCGATTGCTCGGGGACAAACGATAGAGGCGGGTGTGAAGTATATTGCACGTCGGAATAAAAGCAATCATTCGTATTACACCCGCAATGGCGACAGCGATTATACTGAGAATGCCGAGCAACGTTTGTGTTATCGTCAGAAGCAATCTATCTATGCTGCGTATGGTGAATATGTGCTGAAAGAAAAGAACTGGAGTGCCAAGGGGGGACTGAGATACGAATATACTCACGAAAACATGAATGAAGTGGGGAGCACGGACGACCGCTTTACCACTCATTACGGCAATATCGTTCCTTCGGCTTCTCTTTTCTGGGGTATTGATGAGAATAACAACTTGAAATTGTCGTACAATATGCGTATTAGCCGTCCGGATATAAACTTCCTTAATCCTCGTATCAAAAACGACGATCCGCTGAATATCTATTTCGGTAATCCGGCACTGAAGTGCGAGAAAAACAATACTTGGGATGTAGAATATAATTGTACGGGAGATAAAGCCAGTATCAGTCTTTCGTCGGGTTATTCGTTGACCGATAATAGCATTGAGTCGTATACATTCGTTACCGATAAAGTACTGAATCACACTTTTCGTAATATAGGGAGTTGTTCGGCTCTGTGGGTCAGTCTATATGCGAGCGGAACTATTTATAAGCATTTGTATGGCAGCGTTAATGCCAATTGGACGTACAATCAATATCGAAGTATACCGAGTGGCGGCAATCGCAGGGGCTCGTGCTATACCGTAGATTGGAATTTGGAACAATCTCTTCCGTGGAGTATTTCGATGAGCGTGAACGGATCATGGAACAGCTCGTGCATTACTCCTCAGGGAAAAGTATCCGGAACTTCTTCTTATGGGCTCTCATTACGTCGTCTTTTTCTTGATAAAAAGCTTACGGTGTCGTGTTATGCCGATAATTTCTTACAGAAATATAAAAGGTATTCCTCTTGGGAAGAAGGGAACGGATTTCGCTTTCAATCGGTAAATCGTAATGAATATCGATCTATAGGCATAAGTATCGATTACCGGTTCGGGAAACTAAAGAAAGAGGTGTCTAGAGTAGCTCATGCGATAAATAATACAGACCTAAAGAAGATAAACGCGAATTGAATATTGCCTCACTAGGCGTACGTGAGCCGCGAAGGATGCAAAAAAAAGAGGAACAACTTTAAGATGTTTATTCTTAATTTGTTGTTCCTCTTTCTTTTGTACGCCCTCAGGGGCTCGAACCCTGGACCCATTGATTAAGAGTTAATCTCAGAAAATTAGATTATTCTATAGTGTATCAATTAGTTGCTTGGATAAATATTTCTTGCGAGGATACTTTTTATAATATTTTTCATTTGAACATGCCACCTTTACCAAGTAGAATCCAATCCGCTGAAATTCCAAAATCACGGACAATATAGACAATCCACTCCGGTTTAAGAACACTAACTTCGGGTTGATTCTTTACGGTGTTTATATTCCAATAATTGATATCGTGTTCTCTCGCGAATGTTTGAAGTCTACGGATTGTTTTTTGAGCCTTTAGATGTCGATAGCTTCAAAGAAACGCTTTGTTACTTCTATTCCTTCTTGCGATATTTTCATTTCTTTTCTCTTATGAATGTTATAGGATCTCTCTCTCTTGTTGTCATACGATCACCTTTAATTATTGCTTTAAGGATTTTTCCATGGGACGTAATACTTACAATAGGTTCTTTGTATTTGTAGGTACCGCTATCTGATCCAGCCTTTCCTTCGAAATTAATAATGCATTTATATGTAGAGTCGGAGAATACGATTGTACTTGTTGCTCCTTCTGTTGCGAACTTCCATGTTGTGTTTTTAATGCCGCGGCTTGTGCATCCTGCTAATATGAATATTGCAGATAATATTATTGATATCTTTTTCATTCTCTTATTGCTGTTTTAAGTGATTCAATGAGTTTATCAGAATAATTAAATATATCATCAATCGAAGACAGATCAAACCATTCGTTCGATTTATAGTTGTCTTTGGGAAAGCAAATACGTTTACTGTATTGTTTTAAAGAAATTCTACATATCCAATACCAGCTGCTTTCATTATAGCTTACTACAAAGTAGGACTTTGTATCTTTATATGTGATTTTCGAAGCATCTACATTTTTACGAAGAATGCTTCTGATTATATTATATGCGTCTATTTCTTCTTGCGTCGTAATTATTCCTGTTGATTCATCTTGTGAAACAACTCCTTCAGGAAGTTTCTCCTCTTTCTTCTCTTCTTGGATGGTGTTTGCTGTATCTGTTTGTTCTTCTTGATTTTTAGCAGCAAAATTCAAACGATCGGAAATAACCTCATTAATATATAATGAGATTGCTCTTTTTAATATGGGTGTGTACTTTTCTACCTGTGATTGATTATAATGTCCGTCATTTGTAGCTTTTACGAAATATCGCACGAATTCCTGTGATGGGGTTGTGAAGTCATTTGCTACGATGTCTTTTATGGATGTAAGTATTTGAAGTTGTTCTGCTGTCGTTAGTATTTCGCTTTCGTTGTAATATGATTTATGGAACTTCTTTAATTGCTCAATGTCTGAATCTGAAATATTAAGCATGTTTATAATCAAAAAAGGTTTCTCATCCATGATGTTGGATTTATCGAGGTCCGTATAGAATCTATATTCTATTCCATTAGTTAGGACTCCGAAACGGGCATTTGAAGCTACGAAATATTTTTGTAGTTGAGTGTTGTGCAAATTTAGATTTTCCTTGCAATGCTTACACTCTATCAGCAATATTGGCTTTTCGTCTTTTATTATAGCGTAGTCTATTTTTTCTCCTTTTTTCTTTATAAGATCACAATCCATTTCTGGAACAACTTCGAAAGGATTAAATACGTCATATCCAAGTGCTGAAATCATAGGCATAACGAAAGCGTTTTTTGTGCCTTCTTCAGTTGTTATAGTGTCCATTTGTTTCTCTATCTTTTCTGCTAGTTGCAGAATAGCGTCTTTAAAGTCCATGATATTATATTTTTGATTTTTCTATAATAGTTATAAGTCTGTCTATCTGCTCTTGACTTTTTGATATTTGAGATTGTTGCAGTTGTATTATTTCCAAAATTTTTGTTGTCTCTGTTTTATTCGTGCAGATGTTATCATCACTATCTTTTGAATAAAATAGCGATATTATATCATCTCCATATCTTTTGGATAAAAGAGGTATGTATTCGTCTAGAAATGGACATTCCCCCTTTTTTATCTGTGATACATACGCTTGGTCTTTCCAAATTGCTTCACCTATAGCTCCTTGGAATGCACCACCAATTTTGTTCTCTTTCAAGTATTTGATAAAATCATTCAATCTGAACATATCCTACACTTGTGAATTATGATTAATATTGATATATAATATCATAAATAAGATGTGCTATATCAAATTTATTCATGTATTTGCATTATAATCTTTACATCACATTACAAAGATATGAAAAATATTTCAGAAACAAATAGTTGTGAAGCAAAACCTCAAATAATAACCCTGAAGGGCTATTATAATAGTTTGCCTAACTCTACTCATCCGAAAATTGATTTTATAAGAAAGGTTGCTATGAGGTGTGGAGTCTCGGAAGCAACGGTTCGAAATTGGCTTAAATATGGTATGAAGCCCAATAATAAGCAACACGTTGTGATTTTGTCAGAGATGACTGGAATACCTCAACCGCAATTATGGATTGATTAAAAGTAGAGCAATGAATAATATTGAATTTTACATTTATGATGATGAACTTTGGGGTATGTTCCCTAATGGTACTAACCAAAGAATCACGGAAAATGATAAGGAACTTATTAAAAATGTCCTTGAGCGAATAAGAGAGTTATTATCTTTCTGCTTACGTTGCAGCATTGCTTTTAGTTGACTACTGGTATATAACTCTTGATTCCCTATTTTATCAAGTTTGTCTTGGTAATCATTGAGCAAGTTACGAAGCTTCATGCTTATAATAGATGCATCCGAGCGTTTTACTACTTGACCATCTTTGAACTGAGAAAGACTATCGATGATGAAACGAGTTACAATGTAACTTGTCTCTTGTTTATGGCGGACGGCGATTCTGATTTTATGTTTTCCGTCTTTTAATATCTTTGCCTTGAAAATTGTGATTTTTAGAGTTGCCATGTTGATTAAAAAATTGAGGATACTTTTTGGATACGTGTTTTTGTCCACTGTTGGACAAATTATCCTTTTTTTTAATCTGCAATTCTGAGAAAGAATAAAAGAGATATAACAATAAGATGTTTATTTCTAATCTGTTATACCTCTTTTTTTGTGGTACGCCCTCAGGGGCTCGAACCCTGGACCCATTGATTAAGAGTCAATTGCTCTACCAACTGAGCTAAGAGCGCATTTCTTTTTGATTTTGCGGTTGCAAAGGTAGCTCATAATTTTTAGTTTACCAAGAGAAAGAGTCTCTTTTTTCTTACTTTTTTTGTTTCGTTTATTCGAAGGTAAACAGTTTGGAAGGTATAGTGCGTTGTAGAGCAAAGAGTTGCACATCTTTGTCGACAATGATTCCGTTTTCTTCCAATTTCTCTTTGACGGTATGATAAGCTATGTTGGGGCGATTGTTGTCTTTGCTCAGGTGGCATAGCCAGATATAATGGAGGTCTTTGGGAAAGTGGTTGGCGAGGAAGTCTCCCGTAGCTTCGTTGCACAAATGTCCGTGGTCGCCATAAATGCGTTGCTTGAGATGTATGGGGTATTTGCCCGACATCAACATGTCGCGGTCGTAGTTGGCTTCTATAATCAGATAGTTGGCTTGCGCGATATGCGTTTGTACGGTGGGTGTGATCTCGCCCAAGTCGGTGAGAAAGCAGAACACTTTGCCGTCTATTTGGATGTGGTAGCCTACATTGTCGGTTCCGTCGTGGGGCACCTCGAATGCGGTGATATGGAAATCTTCCAAGTCTATCGTTTTATCTTTCTCTATATAGCGTATATTGATGGCCGACAGCTCTTGGGTGACACAGTAGCTCTTTTGGATGCCTTTGTGCACTAACTTTGTGGCGTAAATAGGAATGTTGCATTTCTCGCCGATGTTTCCCACTGATTTTATATGATCGGCATGATCGTGAGTGACGAATACGCCACGCAGTGTGGACATGTCCACGCCTATGTCTTTAAGAGTCTTTCGGATGTTTCTCAAACTAATTCCTGCATCTATTAGAATACCATAATGCTCCGTGCCGAGATAGAAACAATTGCCATCGCTTCCGCTGGCCAAACACATAAATCTTACCTTCATATTCTTTATATTCCTTACTTTGGTCATTTCAAAAATGTCACAAAGGTACTAAAAGCGTCTGTTTTTTCTCTATTTCTGTTCGATAAATGAAAAAATATATCCATATTTAGCTTTGATAACAAAATAAAATAATATTTTTGCGGCGGGTATTGCTATTTACTTTAATTTTGCTCAAACGAAAAAAGAAATAACGAAACTAAGTAATAATCATATAAATTATGCCACAAATTATTGGACGTATATCTCAAGTCATTGGCCCGGTAGTTGATGTTTACTTCGACGGTGTTGACGCCGAAAAAGCATTGCCAAGGATACACGATGCGCTTGAAGTGAAAAGACCGAACGGCAAGACGCTCATAGTGGAGGTGCAGCAGCATATCGGTGAGGATACGGTGCGCGCCATAGCCATGGACAGTACCGACGGTTTACAACGCGGATTGAAAGTATATCCCACGGGAGGATCTATCACGATGCCTGTCGGCCCCGAAATTAAAGGTAGGCTGATGAATGTTGTAGGCGATACGATAGACGGTATGACCCCTATCGAACGGAAGGAATCTTATCCGATACATCGCGAGCCTCCTAAGTTTGAAGATTTGGTTACTGTGCAAGAAGTACTCTATACGGGTATTAAGGTGATTGACTTGCTGGAGCCATATAGTAAAGGTGGAAAAATCGGTTTGTTCGGAGGTGCCGGTGTAGGTAAGACTGTGCTTATCATGGAGCTTATCAACAACATTGCCAAGAAGAACAATGGTTTTTCTGTATTTGCCGGTGTAGGTGAACGTACTCGTGAGGGTAACGACTTGTTGCGCGATATGCTCGATTCGGGCGTAATACGCTATGGTAAGGAATTCATGGACGGCATGAAAGATGGCAAGTGGGATTTGTCTAAAGTAGATTACGAAGAGGTTGCCCAATCTCAGGCTACGTTGGTCTACGGTCAGATGAACGAACCTCCTGGAGCACGTGCTTCGGTGGCATTGTCGGGTCTGACGGTTGCCGAATCGTTTCGTGATGCCGGTGCCAAAGCCGGAGCTACCAATGATATATTGCTCTTTATCGATAATATTTTCCGTTTCACTCAGGCCGGTTCAGAAGTATCTGCTCTGTTGGGCCGTATGCCTTCGGCTGTAGGTTATCAGCCTACGTTGGCTACCGAAATGGGTACGATGCAAGAGCGCATCGCTTCTACTAAATATGGTTCTATCACTTCGGTGCAGGCTGTTTACGTACCTGCCGACGACTATACCGACCCGGCTCCTGCAACGACTTTCAGTCACTTGGATGCAACGACGGTATTGAATCGTAAGATTACGGAAATGGGTATATACCCCGCTGTTGATCCGTTGGATTCTACATCGCGTATCCTCGATCCGAATATCGTAGGTCAGGAACACTATGAAATAGCCGAGCGTGTGAAACAGATTTTGCAGCGTAATAAGGAATTGCAAGATATTATTTCGATTTTGGGTATGGAAGAGCTTTCGGATTCCGACCGTACGGTTGTGAATCGTGCACGTAGAGTGCAGCGTTTCCTTTCGCAGCCGTTTGCCGTTGCCGAACAGTTTACCGGCGTACCTGGCGTGATGGTCGATATCGAAGATACTATTAAGGGATTCAAGATGATTCTTGACGGTGAGGTAGATGATATGCCGGAGCAAGCATTCCTCAACGTAGGTACTATTGAAGAAGCTATCGCCAAGGGTAAAAAGATTCTTGAACAATTTACTCAGAATTAATGACCTGAAATAATGGAAAGACTACATTTGAATATTGTATCGCCCGAGAAAGAATTGTTCGATGGTGAAGTGAGTAGTGTGAATCTGCCCGGCGCGTTGGGTGCTTTCACTATTCTGCCAGAACATGCACCAATTGTGTCTTCGCTGAAGAAGGGTACGGTGACTTATGTTGCCGACAAAGAGTATCAGCTGGAGATAAATGGTGGCTTTATCGAGATGAGTGATGGAGTTGTTTCCGTCTGCGTATCGTAATTTTAGAATATTTAGGAGGAACTAACGGAATGCAATTGATAAAAATAAAATTTGCCAAGTCTATAACGTTGTTTACAGCCCTTTTGTGTGTATTGGCTGCCGTGTTTTATGGTTATTTCTTTCCCGAGTTTTATACAAAATCATTTCCATTCTTGTTGGTATTCTTTTATTTGTTCGGTTTTGTTAGCATATCGGTGTATAGTCGGGCTATCGTAAAAGCTCCTAATAAAGCTGGAAACTATTATCTGGCAGTGAGAATGCTGAAGATGCTTATCGTGATATTGGGCGCCTTTGTTTATTGTCTGCTCAATAAAGCGGAAGCGATAACGTTCATTTTTACATTGGCCGTGATTTATTTATTGTATCTGGTTTTTGAGACTCGGTTCTATTATACTTCGAATTTGGCTGGAAAAACAAAAAATAAGAATGATGAAACGAATAAATAATATATTTCGTGGAGTATTGGTACTCTTGTTTTGTACTGTCGCTCTCTCTGTTTCGGCGCAACATAAGGCTGCTGCGGGGGAAGACGAAAAAGGCTCTGTGGATATAAAAAGTTTGATATTTAGTCATATCGGGGATACCTATGAATGGCATATCACCAAGATAGGTAATACCGATTTGAAAATTGTACTTCCTATTATTGTCTACAGCAAAGCATCGGGATGGAATGTTTTCAGTTACAGCCGCATCGAAGAGAAGGGTAGTAGCTACAAAGGTTTTACCATTGCTCCCGATGGCGCTCCTCATGAGGGCAAAGTTGTAGAAAAAGTAGGAAATGACTATGTGCGTCCTTGGGATTTCTCGATAACGAAAGTAACGCTTGCTCTGTTTATCAACGGCTTGCTGTTGGTATTGGTGGTGCTGGGCGTGGCCCGTTGGTATCGCAAACATCCCGATGGCAAGACTACTCCAAAAGGATTTATCGGATTCATGGAAATGTTCATTATGATGGTCAACAATGATATCATCAAAGACAGTATGGGAGCCAACTATCGCAAGTTCTCTCCATATCTGTTGACCGCTTTCTTTTATATCTTTTTGAGCAATTTCATGGGATTGGTTCCCTTTTTCCCCTTCGGTATAACCGTAACGGGCAACTCTGCCATTACGTTGATACTGGCTTTGTTTACGTTTATTATTACCAACGTGACAGGTTCGAAGGTGTATTGGAAAGATATATTTTGGCCCGATGTACCAATGTGGTTGAAAATACCGCCTATCATACCTTTCGTAGAGTTTTTCAGTATCTTTACCAAACCCTTTGCCTTGATGGCCCGACTATTCGGTAATATGATTGCCGGCCATATGGGAATGTTGGTTTTGACAAGTCTGATCTTCATTACGGTAAGTATCAGTCCGGTATTGTGCGGCTCGATGACGTTGATTTCGGTATTGTTCAACATCTTCATGCTCTTGTTGGAAGTATTGATCGCTTTCTTGCAGGCATATATATTTACCATGCTGTCGGCTACGTTTATAGGTATGTCTCAAGAAGGGAAGAAAGAAGCTGAATTGGCTGATTAATTTTAGTGTAGAATCAAAGAAAATATAAAATAACAATTAAATTTTAAAGATTATGTTACTATCTGTTTTATTACAAGCTGCTGCAAGTGGAATGAGTCCGTTTGCTACATTGGGTGTTGCACTTGGTGCCGGTTTGAGTGTAATTGGTGCCGGTATCGGTATCGGAAAAATCGGTGGACAGGCTATGGAAGCTATCGGTCGTCAACCGGAAGCATCAAACGATATTCGTTCAAACATGATTCTTTCAGCTGCATTGGTTGAGGGTGTCGCATTCTTTGCACTTATTGTTTGTATTTTAGGATACTTCCTTAAATAATAGTCATTATGTCATTGTTACTACCCGAAAGCGGTCTATTATTTTGGATGCTTATCACCTTTGGTGTGGTATTCTTTATCTTGGCGAAATGGGGCTTCCCCGTTATCACTAAGATGGTAGAGAAGCGTACGGAATATATAGAAAAGTCTTTGGAAAGCGCCAAGGAGGCAAATACTCAATTGGCTACCTTGAAAGAAAAAAGCGAAGCTCTTGTTGCTGAAGCCAATAAGGAGCAAAGCCGTATTCTGAGAGAGGCTGCCGAAGAGCGTACGAAGATCATAGAGGCTGCACGGAAACAGGCAAACGAAGTTGCCCAGAAGGAACTTCTTGCCGTAAAAGAACAGATCCGCCAGGAGAAAGAAGAAGCTATTCGCTCCATTCGCCGTCAGGTGGCTGTGCTTTCGGTAGATATTGCAGAGAAGATTATCCGTCAGAATCTAAGTAAAGAAGACGATCAGATGCAAATGATCGATCGTATGTTGGACGAGGTAATGGCTCAAAAAAACTAAAAAAGTATGGATGTAGGTGTTTTATCTGTGCGTTATGCTAAAGCGTTGATAGGTTATGCCGTCGACAATCATGTTGAAGACCAAATCTATGAGGTGTGCAAGCATCTCGTTGCCTCTTTTCGTCAGGAAAGACGGTTGCGTAGCGCACTCGACAATCCTATACTGACCATCGATGATAAACTGAAGTTGATCAAGGCGGCTGCCGATTCGAAAGGAGAGCCGTGTGAAGAGTTCATACGTTTCGCTCGCTTAGTCCTCAATCATCATCGTGAAGGCTATTTGGAGTTTATCTCGTTGATGTATCTCGACTTGTATCGCCAAAAGAAGCATATTGGTGTGGCTAAGCTTATCACCGCTGTGCCTGTGGGCGTTGCCGTTGAGGAAAAAATTAGAAGCGTTTCGCAGCGTGCGCTTCATGCCAAAGGCATGGAGTTGGAGGCATTGGTAGACTCTGAAATAGAAGGAGGTTTTATCTTCGACGTCAATGACTACCGACTTGATGCCAGCATCGCTACGCAATTGAAACGTATCAAGCAGCAATTCATCGAGAAGAATCGGCGGATTGTTTAACGAATCGATTTAATATTAAGATTATGTCTGAGAATATAAAAGTTAGCGAAGTTTCAGAAATATTGCAGCAGCAGTTGGCCGGCATAGATACTCAGGTCCAGCTTGACGAGGTGGGCACTGTGTTGCAGGTGAGCGATGGAGTAGTGAGAATCTATGGATTGCGCAATGCTGAGGCTAACGAACTTCTTGAATTTGACAATGGTATAAAAGCCGTTGTGATGAACTTGGAGGAAGACAATGTGGGTGCCGTATTGTTGGGACCTACGGATCAAATCAAAGAGGGATTCACAGTAAAACGCACCAAGCGTATTGCCTCTATCAAAGTGGGCGAAAGTATGCTCGGGCGTGTTATTGACCCGCTTGGCGATCCTCTAGACGGTAAGGGTGCTATTGATAGTAGCAATCTTTTTGAGATGCCTTTGGAACGTAAGGCTCCGGGTATTATCTTCCGTCAGCCGGTGAACCAACCGCTTCAGACAGGTATTAAGGCTATTGACGCCATGATTCCTATCGGACGTGGACAACGTGAGTTGATTATCGGTGACCGTCAGACTGGTAAGACGGCTATCGCTATCGATACCATCATTAATCAGCGAGGTAACTATGAAGCCGGCGATCCGGTATATTGTATTTATGTCGCTATCGGTCAGAAAGGTTCTACTGTAGCTGCTATTGTAGAAACTCTGCGTAAGTATGGCGCGATGGATTACACTGTAATTGTTGCCGCTACTGCTGCCGATCCTGCAGCCATGCAGTATTTTGCTCCATTTGCCGGTGCAGCTATCGGAGAATATTTTCGTGATACGGGCCGTCATGCATTGGTTGTATACGATGACTTGTCGAAACAGGCTGTGGCTTATCGTGAAGTATCATTGATCTTGCGTCGTCCTTCCGGACGTGAGGCTTATCCGGGTGATATCTTTTATTTGCACTCCCGCTTATTGGAACGTGCAGCTAAGGTTATCAAACAGCAAGAAGTAGCTGAGCAAATGAATGATCTTCCTGAATCGTTGAAAGGTCACGTCAAGGGAGGCGGTTCGCTCACCGCGTTGCCTATTATTGAAACGCAGGCTGGTGATGTCGCAGCTTATATCCCAACCAATGTGATCTCTATTACCGATGGTCAGATATTCCTGGATACCGATTTGTTCAATCAAGGTAACCGTCCGGCTATCAACGTAGGTATATCGGTATCGCGTGTGGGTGGTAATGCACAGATCAAGGCGATGAAGAAAGTAGCTGGTACGTTGAAGATAGATCAGGCTCAATTCCGTGAGTTGGAAGCGTTTACCAAATTTGGTGGCGATATGGATCCTGTCACGGCAATGGCTATCAATAAAGGTCAACGTAATACCCGTTTGCTTGTTCAGAAACAATATAGTCCGGTACCTGTTGAGAAACAAATCGCGATATTGTATTGTGGAACACACGGACTACTTCGTGACATACCTGTTGACAAAGTTTCTGAATTTGAAGAACGCTACTTGCAGACTTTGGAACTCACTCATCAGCAAGATGTACTTGATGTACTGAAAGCCGGAAAGATCGACGATGATGTGATGAAAGTGTTGGGAGAAACAGCGAAATCTGTTGTTAAGCAATTTGTAGATTAAATAGTTTGAAACATTATGCCGTCATTAAAAGAAGTCAAGACTAGAATAAACTCTGTAAAGAGTACCCGTAAGATTACCTCTGCCATGAAGATGGTTGCTTCTGCAAAACTTCACCATGCGCAGCAGGCTATTGCGGCTACACTCCCTTTTGAAGAGAAACTCAATAAAATTCTGACGAATTTTTTGAAAGGCGATGTTTCATTCAGTTCGCCTTATATTGTAGTGCGTCCGGTAGAGAAAGTCGCTGTTGTGGTGTTTTCATCAAATACATCGTTGTGCGGTGCTTTCAATTCGAATGTCATTAAACTATTCAATAGAACGGTTGACGAATACAAATCGGTTGCAAGTAAGGATATTGTAGTCTATCCCATTGGTAAGAAAATCGAGGTAGCAGCTCGTAAGGAGAATTTACTCATTGCCGGTTCTTATCAGAAGATTGTTGATAAGCCTGCTTATAACGAAGTAGCCGAATTGGCTAACGGGTTGTTGCAAAAGTTTGCTTCGGGTGAGATAGATAAGGTAGAACTCATCTATCATCATTTTAAGTCGACGGCCATACAAAAGTTGGTTCGTACCACATTGTTGCCCATTGACGTAAATGAGCTTCGCCGTCAGGCCGCTTCTGCCAAGGTGGAAAATGACCGAAAATATCTGAACGATTATATTGTAGAGCCTAATGTAGAAGAACTTATCGCCGCATTGTTGCCTCAGGTAGTATGCCAGAAACTGTTTACGGCTCTCGTCGATTCGACTGCTTCCGAACATGCTGCTCGTACTATGGCTATGCAGATAGCTACCGATAATGCCGATGATCTGATTCAAGACCTTACCGTACAATATAATAAGTCTCGTCAACAAGCTATCACAAGCGAATTGTTGGACATCGTAGGAGGTTCTATGCAGTAATAATATATCTGATAGCAATTGCTATTGTTATATATTTTATAATTGCTACTTCGGGAATATTGAATTTGGCTTTACTTGGATTTCAATATTCTTGAAGTAGTTTTGTTTTCTGTACCGAGCGGATGTTTGTTTAAGATTGATTGTATGAGAGATCAATGGCTGCGGGCAATAACATTAGATGTTCGATCGTGTTTTACTTTTTTGTGTGCATTATCTCTTATTATTTTCATATTTTTCATATTTTTATCGTTCGAAATGCGGTGTCGTAAAGATGTTTTATGTTTTTATGGTTAATATGATATAAAACAGAGAAATTAATTCGATTAGTTTTTTGATACAATCCGAATAACAATTATTTTTGAAACCGTTTTAGAAATAATATTTATTTAAAAGAACTATAAAATTTAATTTAATTAAAAAGACAATGAAGAGAATTGTATTATTATTTGCCGCTGCGGCTTTGGTGCTTAGTGCCAGTGCTCAGACAGCTAAAAAGAAAGCTGTTGCCAAAAAAGCTGCTGTTGCTGCTGCAGCTCCAGTCAGAGTGAAGTATACCGTTTCTGGAACGGCAGAAGGCTTGGCTGATGGAACGAAACTGTATTTGGGCGTTCCTACCCGTTCGGGTTTTGATGCGATCGATTCTGCTACTGTTAAAGAAGGAAAGTACACTCTGAAGTTCAATGCTCAGAAAACAGTGAAGGATTGTTCTGTTGCTAGAAAAGAGGGTAAGAAATATAGAAATGTGGCCGATGTGATTCTTGAAAACACAAATATCACGGTTAGTTCAGATAAAGAAGGTAAATCGACTGTTGTCGGAGGCCCTGAGAACAAATTAATGCAGGAGTATAGAGCTATTGGCGAACAGTATAACGCTAAGATGATGCCTCTTTATCAAATGGCTATTGATACGACAAAAACTCGTGAAGAGCGTATTAAAGCACGTGATGACTTTGAAAAAATGCAGAACGAACAATTTGGTGAAGTAGCTAAGTTTATTAAGGCTAATGTTCCTTCTGGAGTTAGTAGTATCTTATTGGGTTATTATGGATCGGCACTCGATGGCGAAACAATTGACGGTATATTGGCAGAAATGAAGACTAAATGTCCTACAGATCCTGTATATCTTCAGTATAAGAAACAACGCGATATGGATGCTAAAGTGGCAATAGGCAAACAATATGTTGACATTGCATTAAAATCTCCGGAAGGCAAACTGATTAAAGTTTCTGATTTTGTTGGTAAAAACAAAATTACGATGATCGACTTCTGGGCATCTTGGTGTGGACCTTGCCGTGGAGAAATGCCTAACGTAATAAAGGCTTACAATGAATACAAAGATAAAGGTTTCGGCGTGGTAGGTATATCGCTTGATAACGATGCAGCAGCATGGAAATCTGCTATCAAGAGTCTTGGAATTCCTTGGGCTCAAATGTCTGATTTGAAAGGCTGGCAGAGTGCGGGAGCTGCTCTTTACAACGTACGTGCTATTCCTGCTACAGTACTTATCGATCAGAGCGGTAAGATTATTGCTAAAGATTTACGTGGTGATGATCTCGAAGCAAAATTAAAAGAATTGCTGAAATAAGCGATTTGGTAGATAATTGAAAAAGAATCTTTCTTTCTGAGAAAGATTAAAAATAGGTATGACCTCACTAAACATGGCTGAAAGCCTTTTGTTTAGTGAGGTTCTTGTTTTGGATAGGCCTCTTGGTGAGGTTATACAAGGGAAAATAGTCTGCTCGATATAATGTACTCCGCTGTATAACAAAGTAAAATAATGCTAATGAGTGTGCTCGGCAAAGGCTTTTATTCGTACTTTTGTGGAGATATTGTATACAATACGAACAACATAAAAAGATTTTCATGCGAATAGGTCTATTTGTTCCGTGCTATGTCGACGCGGTATTTCCCGAAGTAGGGGTGGCTACCTATAAATTATTGAAGTATTTGGGTGTCAATGTAGATTATCCGATGCAACAGACTTGCTGTGGGCAGCCCATGGCGAATGCCGGTTTCGAGCAAAAGGCAGTACCTCTTGCCGCTCATTTCGAAGATATTTTTCAAGATTATGATTATGTAGTGGCTCCTTCGGCGAGTTGTGCAGCTTTTGTGAAGCTGAATTATCCTCGGCTTCTTGAGGGAAAACATGTCTGTCAGACAAGTGATAAAATGATGGATGTGTGTGAATTTTTGCATGATGTCCTTAAGGTTGAGAAACTTCCTGGAGTATTTCCTCATAAGGTCAGCATCCATAATAGTTGTCATGGAGTGCGCGAATTGCACTTATCGTCGCCCAGTGAACTGAATATCCCTCGCTTTTCGAAAATGAGAGATTTATTGTCATTGGTAGAAGGCGTTACGGTGGTGGAGCCCGAACGGGTAGACGAATGCTGTGGGTTTGGCGGAATGTTTTCTATCGAGGAGCCGGAAGTGTCTGTACAGATGGGCACTGAAAAGCTGGATAGTCATATAGCTACCGGTGCCGAATACATTACCGGACCGGACAGCTCTTGTTTGATGCATTTGCAAGGTATTGCACGCCGTCAGAACAAACCAATCGAATTCATTCATGTCGTTCAAATATTAGCAGCAGGATTATGAGTACGAAACATTCCAAGGCAGCAAGTGCCTTCTTGTCGAACAAGAGTAGGGCACAGTTTCTCAACCAATCTATCTGGTATGTCAGAGAGAAACGTGACAAAGTGGCTATGCAGCTTGCCGAGTGGGAAGAACTGCGCGAACTGTCGAGCTCTATAAAACGCCATACTGTTACGCATCTTGATACCTATCTGGAGCAGTTCGCTTCTCAGGCAGAAGCCAATGGAGTAATTGTACATTGGGCGAAAGATGCCGACGAACACAATAAAATAGTCTATGATATATTGCAGCAGCATGGTGCGAAGAAGCTTGTGAAGAGCAAGTCTATGCTGACAGAAGAATGTCGTCTCAATAATTACCTTATCCGAAAAGGTATTGATGTGGTGGAAACCGATTTGGGAGAACGGATATTGCAATTGATGCATGAAGCTCCTTCTCATATCGTAATGCCGGCTATTCATCTCAGACGTCAGCAAGTGGGCAAACTGTTCGAAGATAAACTTGGAAGCGAATCAGGCAATAGTGATCCTACTTATCTGACTCGTGTAGCAAGGCTTCATCTTCGTAATGAGTTTATGACTGCCGATGCAGGATTGACGGGAGCCAATTTCGGTGTGGCAGCTACGGGTGATGTTGTTGTATGTACCAACGAGGGTAATGCCGATATGAGTACATCTTTACCACCATTGCATATTGTCTCGATGGGTATCGAAAAAGTCATTCCTGATTATCGCTCATTGGCTGTTTTTACCCGATTGTTGGCTCGTTCTGCAACGGGGCAGCCTTCGACTACGTACACGTCGCATTTTCGTAAAGCTCGTCCGAATTGTGAGATGCATATCGTATTGGTAGACAACGGACGTAGTGATATACTTGCAAATCCGCAGCATTGGGAAACGTTGAAATGCCTGCGCTGTGGAGCATGTATGAATACTTGCCCTGTGTATAGACGGAGTGGTGGGTATTCTTATACTTACTTCATACCGGGCCCTATCGGTATTAATTTGGGCATGTTGCGTTCTCCGCGGGTGTATAGCGATAATGTTTCTGCTTGTTCGTTATGCTGTTCGTGCGACAATGTTTGCCCTGCAAAGATAAATCTTTCCGAACAAATTTATTCTTGGCGTCAGGGGTTAGATGCGATTCATAAGGCAGATCCCATGAAGAAGATTATTTCGAGCGGATTGAAGTATCTTTATGGACATCCTGCCCTCTATTATATGGGTCTGAAATATGCTCCACTTATCAATCGTTTACCACGTAATATATTGTATAATAGGTTAAACGCTTGGGGAAAAGGACGCGAATTGCCCACTTTTGCCCGAAAATCTTTTTCTGAAATGTGGAAGAAAGGAATTGTCAGATAACGCAAAAAAGAATACACGATGAATAGTAAAGAAAGCATCTTGTCCAACATTAGGAAAAATAGTTGTGCCGATTACGAAATGCCGAATATCGCTGTAGAGGCTGTGCGGTACGGCGATTCGCTGCAACAGTTTATTGATATGACGAAAGCTGTAGGGGGTAATGCACATGTTGTAGAGCCCGATGAAGATATAAACGATTTGATTCGCTCTTATTATCCTGAAGCTGTAACTATTGTTTCCAATCTACCGGAAGTAACTATTGCAACGGGTAATCCCGATTTAGTCGTGAAACCGCAAGATTTGGACGGAACAGATGTTGCCGTCGTACGGGGTGAAATAGGAGTGGCAGAGAATGGGTGCGTATGGATTCCGCAGGCGGTGAAAGAGAAAGCCGTTTATTTTATTGCCGAATATTTGGTGATTCTTCTCTCTGCCGACAAGATCGTGAACAATATGCACGAGGCGTACGATATGCTCCAATTTAGTGAATATGGATTTGGAACTTTTATCTCTGGCCCGTCGAAGACTGCCGATATAGAGCAGGCGCTCGTCGTAGGCGCTCAAAGTGCTTGTGGCGTCACAGTTTTGATATTGAATGATTGATAGACGATAGTCCGTTTCGTTTGTCCTTCTCTGGAAATATACCTGCATAAATAGAGTGTACTGAGCAAGTTCTTTTATACTGCTCAGTACACTTCTCTGATATAAAAACATGATCAAAATAGATGCTTGCTGCCTTAACCGTTTAGCAGTTCGTTCTCTATCCGAACGGCAGCAGGAAAAATGAGATTGTTTTCGAGGTGAATATGTTCATTCAAATTTATTTCGAACAACTTTATTTTCGAAAGTAACAATTTGTAACCGTTACATGCATCTTCCGGAACGCGGTAATTGTTTGTAAGCTGATTGATCTTTTTGTAACGTTCTCCTTCGTTGGAATGATCAGACATCATTGCTTCTATCGGGTGAGAAACACTACCGCAATGGATAGGTTCTATATACAGCCCATTTTCAGCAGCTTCGAACAGATGATAGAGATAGGGGAATAGTACGTTCTCTTCTTTCGAAAGATGCAATTCCAAGTCTTCCAACGAATGCTGAAAAAGTTCTCTTACTTCCGTCAACTCGGGATGTGCGGCACCGTGTTTGTCTACTACGGTATCGAGCAATTTCAATATCTCCGGCCCTTCTCTTCGAATGCCTCGATGATGAATTTTGAGTACATAGTCGATCAGCAGATCATAGGGCCAATGGCTGAAATCTGCACCCGTTGATGTGCCGCCATTTGCCGATTCCAATTCTTTGGATATATTCTCTATGGAAACTTGGGCTTTAGCGCAAGCTTCTTCGAAATCTACATCCCCGTGGCAGCAAAAGTCTATGCCGTATTTTCTGAATATATCGGCCGTTGCAAAATTCTCTGCAACGATAGCTCCAATTGTTTTATTTTTTAGTTCCATGATCATTCATTTATTTAGTGATTTACCTTCTATGCGAATATAGCTCTCCCTATTTCATCCACTGCATATCTTGGTCTACATCGCTTATTGCCCCGATATGAAATGTATCGATCAGTACATTGAGCACTGCCGGTGATATGAAGGCCGGTAGAGTGGGACCCAAATGTATCTCTTTCACTCCAAGACTAAGTAGAGCAAGCAATACGATCACTGCTTTTTGTTCGTACCAGGCAATGTTATACACAATAGGTAGCTCGTTGATGTCATTGAGTCCAAATACCTCTTTTAGTTTTAAAGCGATGACGGCAAGAGAATAGCTGTCGTTGCATTGTCCTGCATCAAGTACACGTGGAATGCCGTTGATATTTCCCAATCCTAACTTATTGTAGCGATATTTGGCGCAACCCGCTGTAAGGATGACGGTATCTTGAGGTAGCGATTGGGCAAACTCTGTATAGTAATCGCGGCTCTTCATTCTGCCATCACACCCTGCCATCACTACAAACTTACGGATAGCGCCGCTCTTTACGGCTTCTACAATTTTATCGGCCAATTGCAATACTTGGTTATGAGCAAATCCTCCGATAATCTCTCCGTGTTCGATTTCTGTTGGCGATGAACATCCTTTGGCCAATTCAATTACTTTTGAGAAATCTTTATGTCCGTCCGATTCTGTAGGAATATATTCGCAACCGGGGTAAGCTGTGGCATTGCAAGTAAACATCCGCTCCATATAGTTGGCATTCTTTAGCGGTGGAACGATGCAGTTGGTCGTGAAAATAATGGGACCGTTGAAAGAAGAGAATTCTTCGCGTTGGCGCCACCACGCATTGCCATAGTTGCCTACAAAGTGACTGTATTTCTTAAAAGCCGGATAGTAGTGTGCTGGAAGCATTTCGCCATGTGTATACACATCGACGCCGGTTCCTTCTGTTTGTCTCAATAGATCTTCGATGTCGTGCAAATCGTGACCGCTAATTAATATTCCGGGCTTATTGCGAACACCGATGTTTACTTTTGTTATTTCCGGATTGCCGTAGCGGGTTGTATTTGCCTTGTCGAGTAGTGCCATTGTTTGTACTCCCACTTCGCCGGTGCGGAGAACTAAGGCTGTCCATTCTTCCACGCTCTGATCTTTAGTTGCAATCGTGGCTAGTGCCTGTTGTATGAAAAGATGGATAGATTCGTCGTCGAAACCTAATCGCATAGCGTGTTCCAGATAAGCAGCCATACCTTTCAATCCGTAAACAATGAGTTCTTTCAGAGAACGTAGGTCTTCGTTCGGTTCGCTTAGCACGCCTACCTTGGCCGATTGTTCTTCTAGGGTCTGCTCGTCGCCGTTCCATGTCATTTCTTCTACTTGCGGGTAAGCTATATTCTTTTCATTAAGCATCAAAATCAATTCGTCTCTGAATTTTAGACCCGAATAAACTCGATTTAATATGCTCTCGCTATCGAAATTGGCATTGGTGATGGTCGAAAAGAGCGCATCTGCAACATAATGATTGACAGGTGTTCCTACTGCTATTCCATTTGCTCTGCACAAATCGGCTGCAATGCTTACGCCTCTTGTTACAAATAACAGCAAATCCATATAGCGAGCCGTTGTAGCGTCTTTACCGCAAACACCTTTTAATATACAGCCAGTTCCTTTCATCGTTTCCTGGCATTGAAAACAAAACATACTATTTTCCATACTCGAATAATTTTTTGATCATTATTATTATTATTTTTGCACAAAGGTAGAGACGTCTGTTCTCTGAAACTGTCACATTTGTTACGCCGATTATTAAAAAAATGAAACAATGGATATATCCGTATTAAAGCGAACGCCTTTATTTGATGGAATGGATGAGCAAGATATATTGCCTTTCTTATTTTCTCCCGATCATGCTCTCCGAAAATATAAGGCAGGCGAATTTATTGCTATGCAAGACGAAGTCTGTCGTTCGTTGCTGTTACTATGTAGCGGTAATGCACGTTCGCAGATGGTGAGTAGTGAAGGAAAGCAGCTTACGGTGAGTACACTTTCGGCACCTTTGTTGCTTGCTCCCGCTTTTGTTTTTTCTTCGGTCAAACATTTTCCCGCCAATATCGAAGCCATTGACGAATGCGAGATCTTGGCGATGAACAAGGAGTCTTTTTTGCGTTTCATCAGAGAATATCCGTTGGCGATGAACAATTTCTTGCAATTGGTTTCCGACCGAGTATTGATGCTATCGAAAAAGTTGAAAGAATTTGCTTTGCAAAGTCTGAAGTCTCGCCTTATTAATTATCTGAGGCTTCACCATTCGCTTATATCTCAGACAGAAACGGCACAAATACTAGGCGTTGCCCGTCCTTCTCTTTCTCGAGCACTCTCGGAGTTGATAGCCGAAGGATGTATTAGAATGGAGAACAAAGAAGTCTGGATAGACGAGTCAAAAGCCGCCAAATACAGGTTGTAAACAAAAAAAAAGTTTTGAAACTCTATCCGTCATGTTATCTCATTGGTTATGAGTTATATGTATAGGCGTGGCTTGTTTATGGGACCTCGAAATGACGTTATCTTGCTTACTGTTAGTGCGTTATGAAACGTGGGTCGCCTGCCTCGAATATCAACCGATTAAGTAATGACTCGGTATCTGTGGCGTGTGCACCTTGTAGAAGCTCCTTTGCTTACTGCTTCTACGTGGAAGTGCTCCGGTTCTTTTTCTCTCCAAGAAGATGTTTTGTACACATCTTATTGAATCATAGTTGTCGCATTTAAGCTATTTCTGCCGGCTCATTAATGTTTTGTCGTTCCATATATGTGATTCGATCAACTCACATATATGGAACGATCGAATCACAATTGTGAGTTGATCGAATCACATATATGGAACGACACTTTTCTCAGGATAAGATATAAAGTCTTTCTGATGTGAGCCAACTTTCATCCGTATGTTTTACAGATTTCGCCCTTACAAAAAGGTCTTACAAAGCTCTTAAAAGCTTTTTTGGTAAAGCATTATGGCTTTCGTTGCAACAGCATAACAGGGACGTACGAATGTAGAACGCACAAATTGGAACATGATTTTATTGGAATAGATCGCCGCAGTCGCAACGATATATCTGAGTTCTTATCCCGAACTCAAATAATAATTGTTATGGAAATGCCAAAAGCACTAATTAAAATACGCCAAATGCCATATTAAAATATGGCCGAATGTAATATTTGAAGAGGATATTTGTGTCTTAGATATTAATCATTAATTATGTCCCATAAAATAATTGATAATTTACGTATGAAAGAATATAAACCACGAATAGCAGATCAGACTCTTTGATGCATTTATAAGTGCCACTTCGGTGAGGTTAAAATAGTATCAGAATATCGACGAGTATTCACCTCTCAAAACGTTCTGAGAAACGGCATCAAGATCACTGCTTTAGATCAACGCAGTCTTGCGTTAATGAGATGTGCATCTCTGGCTCATCAGTAAAAAGCAGAAGACTAAGTGACATTAGGAACGAAATGAATAGGACATACTCGTAAATATGAAAACCGCTCCTCAGCTATCTGTAGCCTATCGTTTAGACTGATTCTAAGCAGAGGCCCGCTGAAAATAAGGACTCTACAGTATGCTCTAGGGGCGATTTTCGGACCTTTTTTCGCTGGCGTTGTATACGGTGCATCGTTAACCTGCTGTGGGATAGTGTATAATGGTGTCATACGGAGGTGGCAAAGGTTGAAATGCAGATCGAATTTGATGCATATTCCCGACTTTTACTATGCTCTGACCAGCCAAAACCACATATGGACCTAAATCTGTTGACGTCCATATGTTTTCAAAAAAACTTAAGGACGTCACCGAAAAAAGGAACATACGACAATTTTTCATTCAATGGAAGGTGTTTTTGTTTGTTGTGCAAATAATACCGTTTTGGGGATTACATGTTCACAATTGATGTTATTTTTGTCAAATATCACATAATTAGTTATTTATTTTATAAATTTGCGCCCAAAATAAGATTGAGATATTGAAATGAATCCAAAACCAATTCAAGCAGAAAAGGAATTGAAAGAGTTAATGAATAAGTACTACTCACAATTGTGTGTGGTATCTGTTCAATATACGGATTCATTGGAAATTGCTGAAGATATTGTGCAGGATGTTTTTCTTCGCTTTTGGGAGGAAAATAAACTATTGTCTGCCGAAACGAATCCGAAAGCTTATCTATTCCGTTCTGTGCGCAATGCCTCTATCGATTATATCCGTAAAAATAACTATCGCGTTTTTATTGATATTGAAGAAACCAATTTAATCTCTGACGAAGAAATAAGCGAGGAAGAACTCTCGTCACAATACGAACGTTTGTATCGAATTATCAGCCAGCTGTCGCCACAAGAACGGGCGGTATTGAATGCAATCGTGGTTGAAAATAAACGCTACAAAGAGGTTGCCGAAGAAATGAATATTTCTGTTAATACGGTAAAAACGTATTTCGCCAGAGCGTTAAGAACTTTAAGAAAAGAACTGCCTCTTTCAATTTTATTAATTCTTTTGTCACCCAAATAAACTTTCTTTTCGTCAATATGGTATAAAATAAAAGAATACGACCATGTTGACTGCCGAAATTATTGAGTTATTAAATAAATACAGACATCATTCGATTTCAGATACTGAACTCGAACAGCTCAGGTCGTGGATGGAAGAGTCTGATGCAAACAAGCGTTTATTTAATCTTTATATTAAATATTATAAGGTTGTAGAGCGTTGGGATACCTATCAGCATGCCGACGTAACAGTGGCGTTTGATAATATTAAAGAACGTCGTCGGTCAAAGATGCGTCGTTTAGTTGTTCGTCGAGTATCTGCTGCTGCTTGTCTATTGATTTTGATAGTGGGTAGTACCTGTTTCTATTATTTTGGAAATCGTTCGTCCTCCATAACTCCTTATTCGCGAATAGAAAAGACTGTTTTGCTTACCAATGCCAATGGTACACGGCAAGTGTTGAAAAATGGGGGAGAGTTGGTTTGCGATACAACAAGCGATAAAGATGCTCCTATTCAGTATAATACTATTAAAACGGAACCTGGAGGTAATTTCAAGTTAATATTACCCGATCATTCTGTGGTGTGGCTTAATTCGAACACTACGTTTCGTTACCCTACCAAGTTTGTAAAAGAACGTCGTGTGGAACTCGCCGGCGAAGCTTTTTTTGACGTAGCTCACAATGGCTTAGCCTTTACGGTCAATGCTGCGGGTAATAATGTTCAGGTAATGGGTACGCAGTTCAATATTTCGGCTTATCCGATGCGCAATATGACTGCAACGCTGGTAAGAGGTAAAGTGAAAGTATCTAATAATATATCCAATAAAATATTGACACCCGGACAACAAGCTGTAATATCATCGCCTTCGACAGTTATTTCGATTCGAGAGGTCGATACCGCTATCTATACCTCATGGATAACGGGAGTCTTTGACTTTAATGATGCACCTCTCCAGAATATTATGGAACAATTGAGCGAATGGTACAATATGGATGTCATTTACGAGCCCGAATCGCTGCGCAATATTCATTTCACAGGAAGCTTGTATCGCGATAGGTCGCTGGATTATTCATTAGAAATAGTAGAATATGTATCTGATGTACGTTTCCGCAAAGAAGCGGGGAGACTCATTGTCTACAAAAAATAGTAAAATAAGATGTATTAGGCCAATACAATATTAAGTTTAACCCAAACAGAAAAAAAAGTTTATGAAAAGAGTGAATGGAAAATGGAGAGAAAAGGTCATGCTGCCAAGTCGTTGGTTTGTCATAGCTTTGCTCTTTTTGATTGCTACGAATGCTTGGTCCGAAACTCATAACAAAACTGTGACTATCAAAAAAACTAATATTACAGTAGTTGCAGCTCTTGATATGATAAAACAACAGACCGGAGCGTCTATCGTTTATCAAGAAGATGCGATCAATAAGGATATACGTTTGAATCTCGATTTGATTGACGTACCTTTAAAGACTGCTATTGAAGCTGTATGTAATCCTGCGGAATTGGAATATACATTGCGCGATAATTATGTGTTAATCAAAAAGAGAGTAGTAAAGAGTGTCGTAAAAAAAAGTCCGGTGGTTGCCCAACCCGAATCGTCCAATCGCCGAACAGTAACAGGATTGGTAGTAGACGAAAAGGGTGAACCGCTAATCGGTGTTAATGTTACTCTTGTTGGGACTAAATATGGAGACGTGACCGATATAAACGGGCGTTTCTCTCTGGCTGCTTCTGCTCATACCAAACTCTTATTTTCGTATGTGGGTATGGTTAGTCGTACCATTAGTATAGGAAACGACACCCACCTTAAGATTACGATGAAAGAGGATAATGCCATGATGAATGAGGTTGTCGTAACAGGTTATCAGCAAATAGACCGTCGTAATTTGACAAGTTCTGTGACTTCTGTCAAAATGAAAGATTTGGCTTTGCCGGGTGTGGCAAGTATCGATCAAATGCTACAAGGGCGTATTCCGGATATGGTCGTTACCAATTCAAGTTCGGAAGTAAATTCGGTGCCTAAGATACGTATTCGCGGAACGTCTACATTAATCGGTAATCGCGAGCCTTTATGGGTGGTAGATGGTGTGATCATAAACGATCCGGTAAACTTATCTGCCGATGTTATTAATGATCCCGATTACGTGAATCGTATTGGTAATGCTATTTCGGGACTTAATCCGCAAGATATTGAACGTCTTGATGTCTTAAAGGATGCCGCTGCTACGGCTCTTTACGGTACACGTGCTGCCAATGGTATCATTGTTATCACGACCAAGAAAGGGCGTGTAGGCAAAACTGTAATCTCGTATAATATGGAGAGTACTTATCGTCGTCGTCCCCGATACACTGATCATAAAATCAATCTGATGAACTCGCTCGAGCGTACTCAGGTTTCACGCGACTTGGTAAATATGCATTATGTTTATCCTGCCGGTATGTCGAGCGTGGGGTATGAAGATGCTATTAGCAAATATTATAGTGGGATTTATTCTCAGAGTCAATTTCAAGCGGCTGTTGCCAAGGCGGAAACACAAAATACAGACTGGTTCAAACTGTTGTGCAATGATTCTTTTTCGACCAATCATTCAATCAATATTTCAGGCGGTTCAGACAAGTTTCGCTACTATAGCTCGCTGGGTTATACGAATGAGAATGACGTGATCAAAGATAATTATAATAAGCGCTATACGGTTTCTACGAATTTGGACTTTTCGGTAAGCGAAAACTTCCAAGCTTCACTTTCTATCAATGCTTACCATAGTAGCAAACGATATGACCAAGATAATGTTTCTCCCATCGACTATGCATATCGTACCAGTCGTGTTATTCCGGCATACAACGATGACGGGTCATATTTTTATTATTTGAAGAATTTATCTGGTAGCGGTTCATACAATTATAATATTATGAATGAGAGGGACAATAGTTCTATGATGCAAGTTCAGAATGGCATTCTCTCAACGCTTAATTTGCGTTATCGTTTCACTGATTGGTTCAATATGAATGGTGTGTTTTCTTATGGCACAAACAATACTAATATAGAAGGCTGGTATGGTGAAGATAGTTGGTATGCAACTTCACTTAAGGGCTTTGCTACCGAACCTCAGAATAGTTTGATGCCTTTCGGTGGTGAACTATCTGAAAATAATACCAGTAGTCAAGATTACATGGCACGTATACAAGCAAATATCAATAAAGATTTTGGTCATGATAAACAACACAATATAAATCTTGCCATCGGTGTAGAGGCTAATTCCAATCTTTATAGCGGCAATGCGTATACTGCTCGCGGATATTATAAAGATAGAGGCAAGAAATTTGTTACAAAGATTCCTACTATTTATACTTCCTATTTGAACTGGTTGGTTTCCAGTGTACCTACTATCACCGATACTCGCACCAATTTGCTTTCTGCTTATGGAACGTTGTCTTATAGTTATAAACAGTATTTTACACTGAATGCCAATACTCGTTATGATGGTTCTAATAAATTCGGAACTCGCAGTAACGAAAAGATATTGCCCGTATGGTCTGTATCCGGATCGACCAACATAAAGGAAGTGACTCGCTTAAACGCCAATTGGATTGATGCTTTGGTTTTGAAAGCTTCTTATGGTGAACAGGGTAATATGCTTGATGGACAGACTCCGGTGATGTTGCTCAATAAGGGAGCCTATGATCCTCAATACAAAGAAATGACCTCTACCGTCAGTGCATTTGCCAATCCTGATTTGAGATGGGAGAAAACTCATTCTTTCAATACAGGTATTGAAGCTTCTTTCTTTAAAAACCGTTTGATGTTGCAATTGGAATATTATAAGAAGAAGACTACGGATGCTTTTATGAATAAAACAATTTCCGATATCAATGGATATGATTCTTATGTCGTTAATTCGGGAAACATCACTAATAAGGGTTATAATATCGCCATTACGGTAACTCCGCTTCAAACACGTGATTTCAACTGGTTGTTCTCTGGTTCGTTTTCCAAGACAATGAACAATATGGAGACGGCGCCCGGTCAGAACTCTTATGAATTGAGCAGTTACTTGGACGGTTCGGCTATTGTTAAGGGAAAATCGGTAAGTACATTCTATTCTTATCGCTTTATCGGATTGAATCCCGAAGATGGCGGTCCGCTTTTTAATGATTGGGAAGATCGTTCCAATGAATTGATTGGTTTGTCTAAAGCAGATACTTATACCAAGGTATTGGTTGCTTCGGGCAAACGTGATCCTGATATCTCGGGAAGTATTAGTAATACTATTTCGTACAAAGGATGGCGTTTGGGTGTTCTTATGAACTACAGCATGGGCAATAAGGTGCGTCTTTTCAGACTTTTTGATCAGGGAAATAATACTGGTATTGGTATTACCCCAGATCATATCTATCCCGAATTCAATTTGAGCAGAGATATTCTTCGCCGTTGGAAGAAGCCTGGTGACGAACGTTATACTAATATTCCATCGATCATGAGTCAGAATGCAATCAATTATTATAAATACAGTGCTCATTGGTCTTCCGGTTATAATTATACAGGCGTGAAGATTGCCGAAAATTCATGGGACATGTACGACTATTCGGATCTTCGCACTGTAAGTGGCGATTATTTACGTCTGGCCAATGTTAGTCTCACTTATGAGGTGCCTAGCAGTCTGTTGAGTAAATACCGTTTGCAGCGTCTTGCTTTTACACTTTCCGGAACAAATCTTTATACATGGTGTTCAAAAGCTTTAAAGGGACAGACTCCTACGCAATCGGGTTTCTCTACTGTTCAGCTTTCGGATACACCGTATTATACTTTTGGAGTAAATATTCAATTCTAAATCTAAAAAAGCAAGCATTATGAAATATTTAAAATATATCTCCTTTTCGGCTGTCTTGTTATTGTCGGGCTGCTCGAGTTTTCTGAAAGAATATTCACAAGATACTGATTATGTAAATTCGTGGAAAGATCTTAACGAAACTCTCATTGGTGACTGTTACCTGAACGGGTATCTAGCTAATAGTATATCTCAGTGTTTAGACAATCAGTATTTTATTCATTTTCTGGGCGACGAATTGGTGGAATCTACCGATAGTTATAATAACTTAGATATGGCCTACGATGGAAAGGAAAAAGTTTTTGGACTTTATACATGGCAGGCGCGTTCGGGACAGAATGATACATATACCGGTTATAATGTTGAAAATGCAAACTGGACGCAATGTTACAAGTATATCAATGTGGCCAATAACATCTTATATTCATTGAAGACTGTTCCTCAAAATACGAAAGATGAAAAGCTGGGGAATCTTAAAGTAGATGGTGAAGCCCGCTTCCTTCGTGCTTATTACTATTTCTGGTTGGTCAATCTGTATGCCAAACCTTATGTCTCTTCTTCTGCATCGACCGACCTGGGTGTGCCTATTAAGATATCAGAAAAAGTAGAAGACAAAAAGTTTCAGCGAAATACTATTCAAGAGGTTTATAACTTGATACTTTCCGATTTGACTATTGCTGAAACAGATTTGGAACAATATGGAGCACAACCCTCTATCTTTCGTGCCGATGTCAGTGCAGTCAGATTCTTGTTGAGTCGTGTTTATCTGTATATGCAAAATTGGTCTAAAGCTGCCGAGTATGCACAGGATGTTATAGATGCGCATCCCAGTTTGCTCCCTCTAAATACGTTAAAGAAAGGTTCGGCTTTCTTGTCATCGTCATCGGTCGAAACTATTTTCTCGATGGGAGGCAATTCTATGCCAAGTTTCACAAGCTATGAATATAAGAGTTTTAAGATTTCGGACGACGTCTATAATTTGTATAGTGATAATGACCTTCGTAAAACTTATTTTATCTGGCATAACGGAAACTTCAATGGTTATACGAAACTAGCTGTGGCGGGGATTAATTTGACGATTCCCGAACAAGATCCTTCTTATTATTTAAATGCTTATAGTAATCCGTGGAAGTTTAATCAAGCAGAAGTGTCCGATAAGTTTCTATTTCGTTCGGCAGAGGCTTATCTTACAAAGGCTGAAGCCGAAGCATATCTGGGAAATGAAGATCAAGCCCGTTCGCTTATCAATACACTCCGTTCTTTCCGTTATGCTCCAGGGACAGATTATCAGGTAACTGCTACAGGAGAAGATTTGGTGAAGCTTATCCGCGATGAACGTGAACGTGAACTTTGTTTGGAAGGTCAACGTTGGTTTGATTTGCGCCGTTATGGTGTTTGCGAGAAATATCCTGAATCCAAACGAATTGTTCATCCTTATTATTATTATGTAAATCGCAATTCAACAGTCAAAACTAAATGCTGTATATTTGTTCTCCAACCCAATGATTGGGGGTATACATTACCTATTCCGCAAAATGTGATCGATTTCAATGGAATGCCCAATAATGAACGCGGTAATAGAACATATACTGTAACACAACTTTAATAAGAAAGGGGAAATAAGATGAAAAGATATCGAACTATATTATATGCAGGCCTACTATTGCTCTCGTTAGTTTCGTGCACTAACGAAGAAGCATTGAAGCCTAGTGGAACAGATAAAAACTATTTTGCAGCCCAAGATAATGCCACAGACGAAGAGTCAGTGTTGCGCCGTGATTTTTATAAAAAGAATAATTGTTATGTTCTTTTCAATGATACACTTCGCCATGAGGCAATCGGAGCTGATCCAAATGGTGTGATGCAGTATATGACAGAGCTAGTTGATATTCCTTATGTGATGACATCCATTACGGGATCTGTCAATAAATACCAATACCTTCAAGCGATGACAGATAAACGTAACGCCATTTCGTTTGTTGAAAACTATTTATTGACTCATTTATCAAATAAATTGAAGCCTTTTTCTTGGCTGCTTGTTAATAAGATTGATCAATATAACGTATCTGATGCTAATTTTGATTATGTAGGAGAATTGCAATACGCAGTAGGTAATAGGGCGACTTCTGTGGCTATAGGAGAAATTTCGACTATGACTGATCAAGAGAAAGCGGCTTTTTCTCAAACGGTATTGTCGGGTATTATGGTTAATAAAATATCTCTTCAAACATCATCGACTTTAGCTTCATTTACTAAATATAGCTCTTCTCTTTATAATGGACGTACTACTGATGCAGTGTCAACAGAAGAGGATAATATCCTGGCAATGAATAAGGCCGGTTTCGTAACTCAACATTATTGGGGTGGTATAATTCTGATGTTTACGGCTTATCCTAACCAAGAAGAAGATGTGTCATCGTTTGTAAAGCTGGTTCTTACCAAGTCTGATACTGAAGTCAATGAGCTTTATACCGATTTCCCTATCGTATTGCAAAAGTATGCTGCGATGAAGTCCATTATTGAACAAATGGGTTATATTTTTTAATCTCTAAGACGTAAAATGAAGATGAATAAATTATATATATTATTATTGCTGTTACCGCTGATGATACTTCATAGCTGTAGTAAAGACAATGATGTTGTTGTCCCTGTGATTAAACCCCAAGCAAGCGGCGCTATGACGGATGTTCGCGATGGGTACACTTATCACTGGGTGCGTTATGGAGGTCTCGATTGGACTGTAGAGAATAGTCATTATAACACGAATGATGAGAATTGTGGCATTTATTATACTAATCAGGTAGTAGGTGAAGATCAGGGTGCTAATGATGCAAGGACTGTGGCCAACTACGGATACTTGTACAACCTTGCCGGAGCAAAAGAAGCTGTTCCTGACGGATGGCGTCTTCCTACCGATAATGATTGGCAGAAATTGGAGCAAGCGCTGGGAATGAGTGCTCAAGAAGCGGCTGCCGACGGATGGCGTGGCTCCTATCAAGGAGCATTGCTTACCCAAGGAGATTCCGGTGCCGGTATGAAGTTGCTTTATGGTGGTTTCAATGATTATATGAGCTCTTCCTTTTCGACTCATTATATGTGGCTCGCGGCTTATGGCTATTATTGGACGGCAACAACGGCTGATGATGAAGCTTTGGGCTATATCAGGAAAATACAATATAATTCGAAGCAAGTATGGCGCCATACGACTAATATTCATAATATGTTAAGTGTGCGTTTTGTTCGAGATGCTCAGTAGAATTTATATTGATAGATGTATGAAGATGAAAAGTCTTAAATTGATTTTATTGGCTCTATTGCTGACACAAACATCTGCTTTTGCCCAAGGCTTTGCGATAAAAAGCAATATACCGGGGATGCCCGATGGATTGACGGTGGGGCTTATCATTGACGAAAATCAAAGTTTCAGTCAACTCGATTCTACTATAGTGAAAGATGGGCAGTTTGTGTTGAGAGGAAAAGTGGAGCATCCGATGATTTGTACCCTTACAACCAATAATCTTTCGTTGCTGCCTGCCGACAATCAGGATATGACGAAAGTGCATTGGACTTATACAACGATCTTTGTGAGCAATACCAATATGACTTTCGATGCTGCTCATTATGACAGTATAGATACTCAAAAGCCTATTGGAAAATACTTTAAAGTATCGGGCGGTACTCCTCAGAGCGATTTGAACGAATATAATCTTATTGCTCTAGGGGCGCAGGGTAAGGCTGAATATATAGATCCTGTGACTGAACACCAGTTGCGAATGAACTTTATAAAAGTTCATCCGCATTCTGTTTTGTCTGTCTACTTTGCCAACAAGATGTTGCTTCAGGCCAATCCTCGTCTGTCGAAGAAGGAGATAATAGAGCTTAATAAAATGATAACGACGGTTCCATATGATGAAATCCGGTTAGTTGAATTCCGTAAGAATAGCATTGAGGCGGAGCGTACTGCTGTAAACGAGAAATTGCAAAATCTTCCGCTTATTGACGACAAAGGAACTTCTTTTAATCTGACGGATGTTGTTCCTAAAGGCAAATATGTGTTGATAGATTTCTGGGCTTCTTGGTGTAGTATATGTCGTGCTCAGATACCCGGAATCAAGAAATTGGCAGAAAAATATAGTGATAAGCTAATCGTTGTAAGTGTCTCTGACGATCGGGATAAAAAAGCCTGGCTGGGTGCAGTGGCTAAAGAAAAGATGCCTTGGAAACAATATCAGCTTACGCCACAAGGCTCGAAAGATCTTATGAAAAAGTATCTTGTACAGGGAGTACCATACTATTTGTTGATTAATCCTAAAGGATTAGTGATTGCCGCACCTACCAATGTGCAAGAAATGGAAGATTTATTAATGAAGTTATAAGTTTATGAGTTCTTTGAACTCAATATCTATTGAAAATAAAATGAGAAAACTATTTTTATTATTTACAGTCATCTCTTTATCGCTTACTGCTAATGCTCAGGCTACAAAGAAAAAAGCTGTTCGTAGAGTAGCTATTAAGACTGTTGTTGCTCAAAAAACCGGTTATGTTGTATCGGGCACTGTAGAAGGTGCTCCCGATGGAACAAAAGTTTATATTGCTGAGATGCAAGGCTATTTCAGTTTCATACCTTCCGATTCTACTTTGGTGAAAGATGGTAAATACGAAATGAAAGGTCAACAAAAACAGCCCGCACTGCGTTTTGTGATGGCTACTGTTGATAAAGGTGACCCTCTTATGGCTCAATTCATTCTTGAAAATACTCCTATCACGATTAACTTGACTAAAGATCCCAAGATGACGGTTGTGATTGGTGGAAGAGATAATGAATTGTGGACGGAGTTTAATAAGAGAGAAGAGGCCAATAACTCTACGATCGAACCGGTATGGAAGATTGCTACCGATTCAACAAAGACGCAAGTCGAACGGGATGAAGCCCAGAAGAAAGTCGATGAATTTAATAAAGTTCAGAATGCGGCACATATTCAGTTCTTGATAGACAATATCCCTTCGGGTGTTAGTAGCGTGTTGCTGGGTTATTATTATGCGACGCTTGATGAAGCTACTTTGACAAAAATACTGGCTTTGATGAAAGAAAAATGTCCGAATGATGAAGTTTATTTGGAAATTGCCAAAGAACGAGAAGTAAATAAAAAAACGGGTGTTGGAGCGCAATATACAGATATCGCACTAAATACTCCTGAAGGTAAACTCATCAGAGTATCGGATTTTGTAACTAAAAACAAGGTGACGATGATCGATTTTTGGGCTTCTTGGTGTGGCCCCTGCCGTCAAGAGATGCCCAACGTGATTAAAGCATACAACGAATATAAAGACAAAGGCTTTGCTGTCGTAGGCGTTTCGCTTGACAGTGATAAAGAAGCATGGAAAGGTGCTATTCAGAAACTAGGGATTCCTTGGGCGCAAATGTCTGATCTTAAAGGCTGGCAGAGTGCGGGTGCTGCTCTTTATAATGTGAGAAGCATTCCGGCAACTATACTTATTGATCAAAATGGGAAGATTATTGCCAAAGATTTGCGTGGAGAGGAACTTGAAGCAAAACTCAAAGAAATTCTTAAATAAAGGCATATTTCTCTCTGATGATGTCGTGAGGACATTGCAATATAGGTGTTCAAAAAGAAAGAGACCGTCTAGCAAAATAGGCGGTCTCTTTTTGCATATTCGTTGCACAGGTAAGGAATGCGAAGAGAAATCGTCCTTATGTTTTTTCCGACTCACGGCCGTGAGTCGGAAAAAACATAAGGACGAAACTTGCGACTCACGCCCGTGAGTCGCAAGGAATATATGGCCCCAAATTATTTTTTTCTTTTACGGTATTTGAGTAACTCTATTATAAAATATAAAATAGGCTCTTCTTGTTGAATAGGGGAGTATCAAAATTTAAAGTGATTAAATCAGATAAGTAAACAGCTTTCTTCTCTCTTATTCTACTTTTGCAGCTATAAATCTGTTACTGTGATTATTTACGAAAAATAGATATTCGTTTGTTATCTTCGCTGTAAGAGAAATAGTATACTCATTTTTTATAGTTTCTAAAAAGAATAAGAATATGGATCTAAAGCGGTATTTCAAAAAAATTGCCCTCATTTTGTTACCAATGTTGCTTGCTACGGAGTCTTATAGCAGGTGTGCTCCTACATATCCCGTGAAGCGCACGTCTCATTTGACTCAATATGTCGATCCTTTTATCGGGTCTGCCGGACATGGACATGTATTTGTTGGGGCTAATGTTCCTTTTGGAATGGTACAGTTGGGGCCCACTAATATTTCTACCGGATGGGATTGGTGTTCTGGTTATCATTATTCTGATTCAACGATATTGGGCTTCGGACACATGCATCTGAGTGGAGTTGGTACCGGTGACTTGGGAGATATTGTTTTGATGCCTGTAACCGGAGATGTTGTTCTAAAAAAGGGAATACAAGGGAATCAATCTTCCGGAATTTATTCGTTATTTAAGAAAAATACGGAGAGAGTGTCTCCCGGGTATTATGCTGTCCATTTGGATCGATATAATGTGGATGTTGAATTGACTGCCACAAATAGAGTGGGTTTTCATAAATACACTTATCTTGGTGGGTCGGCATCAGACCCTCGTATTGTATTCAATCTTGAAGCCGGTATAGATTGGGATAGCCCTCTAAAAGGATATATTGTTCAAGAGAACGATTCTGTTATCTCGGGTTATCGGTATTCTACTGGGTGGGCTAAAGATCAACGAGTTTATTTTACTGCTGTATTTTCGGAACCGATTGCTCGTTTCATGGTGTCTGACTCTACGTCTATTCAAAAAGGAACCAGTCTTACTTCTGAAAAAACTTATGGTGTAGCTTACTTTAAGCCGAGTGCTGCAAAAAAGGTTATATATGTTAAAGTGGCAATATCGGCAGTCAGTATTGATGGGGCCAAAAAGAATCTTCGAACCGAGCTGTCGGGGTGGAATTTTGATAAAGTGAGAGATCGTGCGGATAGAGATTGGAATAAGGAATTGAGCAAGATACAGATTTATTCGTCCGATGCATCGATTATGCGTACGTTTTATACTGGTCTATACCATACTATGATCGCTCCTTCTGTGTTTTGCGATGTCGACAGCTGCTATTATGGCTCTGATCAAAAAATACACACAGCAAAAGATTTTGTCAACTATACCACTTTCTCTCTTTGGGATACGTATCGTGCCGCTCACCCATTGATGACTCTTATTCATCCGGAGAGAATGGCAGATATAGTGAATACGATGTTGAATATCTATAAGGAACAAGGCAAGTTGCCGGTATGGCATCTTGTGGGAAATGAAACGAATGCGATGGTGGGGAATCCTGCCGTACCGGTAGTAGCCGATGCTTATTTGAAAGGATTTTCGGGGTTTGATAAAGATTTGGCATACGAAGCGATGAAGAAATCTCAGTTGCTTGACGAAAGAGGACTTAAGGAATATAAGAAATGGGGATTTTTGCCTAATGATACGATGACGCAATCGGTAGCAAAAGGTATGGAGTATGCTATTGCCGATTGGGCATTGGCTCAGGTTGCTAAAAAAAGAAATGCACGCAGTGATTATGCTTATTTCATAAAAAGGAGCCGTTCTTTTGAAACTTATTTTGATAAAAGCATTGGTTTTGTGCGTGGAGTAGATTCTTGTGGACGATTCGATACAAAACCTTTAGATCCGTTTTTGTCTGTTCATCAAAAGAATGATTATACAGAAGGCAATGCTTGGCAATATACGTGGCTTGCTCCTCATAATGTTCGGGGATTGGTCAGATTGTTTGGCAGCGAAGCAAAGTTTATTTCTAAGCTGGACTCCCTTTTTATAGTGAATGGTAGTATGGGACCTGATGCATCGATTGATATTTCGGGCTTGATAGGTCAGTATGCCCATGGTAATGAGCCAAGCCATCATATTGCATATCTATATTCGTTTGTGGGTCAGCCTTGGAAGACGGCGGCAAGGGTCAGAGAGATCATGACAACTCTGTATTCTGATAAGCCCGACGGAATTTGTGGTAACGAAGATGTGGGGCAAATGTCTGCCTGGTACGTCTTATCGGCTTTGGGATTTTATCAGGTAGCTCCTGCCGGAGGAATCTATGTATTTGGAAGTCCCCTTATTGACAAGGCTTCGATAACGGTGCGGCATGGTCGGGTGTTCCATATCAATGTATTGAACAATAGTGCGAAAAATAAATATATCAGAAAGGTTTATCTCAATAGTAAGGTTTACAATAAGTCTTACTTAATATTTGAAGATATAATGGCTGGAGGAAATCTGGTATTTGAAATGGGAGATACTCCTTCGGAAACGTTTGGTGTGAAGGTGTGTGACAGGCCTGAAACAATTCAATAACTTATTTGTTCTCTTAAAAATCGAAACTCGAAAGATATGCAGAAAAGAAATTTAATTTGTGTCTTAGTGCTCCTTCTTTATACGTTGAGTGCCAATTCTCAAGTTCAGAAAGGTAAAGGATATCCATCTAAAGATCCTCGCATGGATGTTTTATCTCATTTTGTTCATCCTCCAAAGGGCTATGGAAATATACCGTATTATTGGTGGGATGGAGATAGCCTGAATATGAAACGCTTGCACGAGCAGCTTGATATACTTTCTTCTTCTGCGACTGATGGCTTTTCGGTGAGCTATGTTCATCAAGATCCCGACGTAGATATTGAAGCTCATAAGAATGGATACGGATTGTTTGGCAAAACGGATGGAGGAAAGCCTTCTCTTTTTTCTGATAGTTGGTGGAAAGTATGGACCGATTTTACTAAAGATTGTGCTGCCAGAGGGTTAGGCGTTGGATTGGATGACTATACTATAGGTTGGAAAGGCAATGGGTATTATCCGGATGATTTGGATAAACTTCCTAAATTCCAACACTATCAGGGTGAGTTGGAAATAGAAAGTGTCGCTGTGGCAGGCAATAATACGTTAGAGAAACTATTGCCTCAAAATCTCGTTACTGTAGTGGCCTATCCCGGTAAGATAGATTTAAAGCCTTATATCTCTTCAGGAAAGATTAAGTGGAAAGCTCCTTCCGGCAAAACATTCAAGGTATATATTATATCGACAAAAGCTAATTATCTGCTTCATCCCGACTTCGGCAAAGAATTGGTGAAAAGTTATTTTGATGTCTTCGAAAAGAAAGTGGGAGATGATGCCAAGCGTGGAATGAATTATTTCTTTCAAGACGAGTTATTGTATCCGATAGACTTCGGCGTGTGGTCGGAAGATTTTCAATATGAATTTAAGAAGCGCAAAGGTTATGATATTTGTTTGTATCTTCCTGCGCTAACAGATAATATTGGCGATATCACTACAAAGATACGCATGGATTATTGTGATGTAGTTCTTGATTTAGCAGAAGATCGCTATTTCAAACCGAAGTACGACTGGCAGGCTGAGCGTGGTTTGATATATGGTAGCGACAATCTCGAACGTGGCATCAATCCATTGGCTTATTTGGATTATTTCAGAGCAAATAGTTGGTATACAGCTCCCGGTAATGATGCCCCTGCAAAAGGTTCGAGTTTCTTATCTACAAAGATATCCAGTTCTATTGCTCATTTATATGGAAGGCCTCGTACATGGTTGGAAGCCTTTCATAGTATGGGTTGGAGCAGCTCGGGATCTTGGTTGACTCGACAGATCAATCATCATTTCATGGCAGGAGGTAATCTTTTGTGCATGCATGGGCTGTATTATACCACTCATGGAGGATGGTGGGAGTGGGCTCCTCCTTGCTTTCACTTCAGAATGCCCTATTGGCCGCACATGAAGAAATGGCTTGAATATACGGAGCGCCTAAGTTATCTGATGAGTCAAGGAAGCCATGTGTGCGATATTGCTTTGGTTTATCCTACCGAAGCGATGCAAGCGTATCCGGAGGCAACTCCGCAGAAAGCATTTGATACTGCTTTGAAATTGAGTAATGCAGGTTTGGATTATGATTTTATCAATTATGTAGCGTTGCGCAATGCTTCTGTTCGCGACAGTATGCTCTATGTATCCGACGAACATTATAAAATTGTTGTTTTGGTAGATATGAAAGCGATGCATTACAGCTCTCTAGAAAAGATATTGGCTCATTACCGCTCTGGCGGTATCGTTATCGCTTCGGGCGAACTTCCGAACTCTACTACAAAATCAGGGGCGAACGATAAGGATGTAGATGCCATAATGAAGGAAATGTTCGGCATAACCGCTCGTGATGCGACAACAAGAAAAAAAGATGCAAAAACGATAAACAAAACAGGGGGAGTGGGGCTCTATGTCGCGAATGGCGATTCTATTCCTTCGGTTATTCATTCTTTGATTACACCTGATTTTAGTCCGATGGGTGGAGTCGGTAAAGTACTTCACCGTAGAGTAGGATTCAGAGATGTATATATGGTGATGGACGTGCCCAAAAATACAAAATGCTTTTTCCGGAATACGGGTAAAGTAGAATTGTGGGACGCTTCTAGCGGCAGTACAAAACCTTTTCCTGTTGTAGAGCGAACGGATAAAGGTTCGTGGTTGCAATTGGACGAAGATACGGATGATGCATTCTTATTGGTGTTCTCTCCGGGTGAGCCTTTATTAGCGAAGGAAGAACAAAACGATGAGAAACTTCTAAAAGAAATAGATCTTGGTGGAGATTGGGAAGTAGAGCTGTTGCCTACGATGAATAATAAGTGGGGCGATTTTCGTTTGCCTGCATCCAATGAGTTTATTTCGGCGGAAGCAAGAGCTTTTCGGTATCATCCGGAAGAACATGCCGGATTGGATTGGACGAAACCCGATTTCGATGATTCTAATTGGAAAGAGAGTATTTATGGTTATGGACTTCAGGCACTGTTGGATACTGTCTCTTCTAATATCCCTATCGAAAAAGCGATGGATGCCGTATCTGTAAATCAAAGTACGCCATATGAATATTCATGGCAGTATGGCGTTTGGGATAATCCGGGAGCTCAAGGAATGCATGGACTGAAAGGGAAAGTAGACGATCGCTTTTTTATCCTTAATAGTGGATGTCATCAAGTATATCATACTTATGCCTATGCTCCTGCAAATGGAATGTACAAAACGGTGATAGAAGGAGTAAAACCATCGTTTGTTCTTGTAGATGGAAAGAACAATGTTGCAAACATGTATCTTGCCAAAGGATGGCACAAACTATCGATCGGTTATGCCAATACCCGTAAGGTCGATTACAAGATGCAGATAGGAGAGTATCATGACCTTAGAGATAGGAGCGCGGTTGTTTTGTGTCCTCAGGCATCTCCGATTCATGCAAAGTATACTCTTTATTCCGATACGATCTCGATGAAATGGGGATTCTCCGATCATTTGAAGTACGATCCGTTTGGAGGTAAATATAAACGTTGGAATTATCGCTTCAATTCTGTACCGGGTCTGCGTGCCATGACTTTCAATGTAGCGGGCAAAGATCTGAAGGTTTGGGTTGATGGGCTTCCTATCTCTAAGAAGAATGTGTGCTTGTTGAAGCATGATAATACCGGCATTAATACGTATCGGGCTGTTTTACCCGAAACTCAAAAGAAACAGGGTGTCGTTGCTTTTTCTCTTGAACCGGAAAAGGGGTATCAAGGCACAGGTGTCATACCGGAGCCTGTCAAACTGGAAACAGGAAAGGGCTTGATGAATACGGGCGATTGGTCTAAAGTAGGCGCATTGAAATATTATTCGGGCGGAATGTATTATCGGAAGACTTTAGACATGGGTTCTATGAAAGAAGGCATGAAGGTGGTTCTAAATCTATCGGAAGTAGTGGCTTCGTGCGAGATAAGAGTGAATGGTCAATACGCAGGTATATTGATGAGCCATCCATATAAAATGGATATTACAAAATACTTGAATAGTGGTAAAAATGAAATAGAGATATTGGTATATAGCACTCTGTCCAATCATTATCAAACGATACCAACTCCATATAGAGGAGAGCCCGATGCCGGCTTGATAGGTCCTGTTAAAGTTCTCGTTTATCAATAGAATGCTACTGGAATATACATCTACTAAAGATTAAAAACATGAAAAACAAAAATCGTAACTATCTATTTATATTATTGCTTGTGTTTGTTTCCAATAGTTATGGACACAAAAAGGTGAAGAGCGAAGATTTACATCTTATCCCTATGCCGCAAGAGATTGTGATGAAAGGTGGAGTCTCTCGTTTTGATGTAAATACAATTTATACAGACTTGCAAGGAGATGAAAAAGAGCGGATATTAAGCTATATCAATCATTTCCTATTTGTGCCGAATAGAGATAGTAAATCTTCTAAATCGAAGGTTCTGCAATTGTTGATTGATAAAGATAAGTTTGCTCATTCGGAAGCCTACATGTTGGACATCAACTCGAATGGAATTGTGATAAAGGCGAAAGCAGGAATAGGGATCTTTTATGGATTGCAGACCCTCATGCAACTCGTCAATCAATATGGAAAAAAGAATTTGCCTAATTTGATCATTAACGATACTCCGTATCTTGGGCATAGAGGCTTCATGTTAGATGTCTCCCGCCATTTCTTCTCCAAAGAGTTTATAAAAAAGCAATTGGATATGATGGCATATTATAAGATAAATCGATTTCAGTGGCATCTTGTTGATGGCGCAGGTTGGCGTATCGAGATTAAAAAGTATCCGGAGCTGACTCGGAAAGCTGCTTGGCGTACATCCGAAGATTTGGTGGCATGGGATGATAAAAACAAGCAATATTGTACAAAAGATACAGTCGGTGCTTACGGCGGCTATTACTCGCAAGAAGATATACGCGAGATTGTGAAATATGCTTCCGATCGATATATTACGGTTATTCCCGAAATAGAGATGCCCGGACATAGCGAAGAAGTGCTTGCCACTTATCCCGAACTGACTTGTCAGGGCAAACCGTATGTCAGCGCCGATTATTGTGTTGGAAATCCGGATACGTTTGTATTTCTAGAGAATGTCTTGACAGAAGTGATGGATCTCTTTCCGTCAGAGTATATTCATATAGGTGGAGATGAAGCAGAAAAGAAGGATTGGAGCACTTGCAAAAAGTGTAGCGAGCTGATGAAAACACAAGGTCTGAAAAATGTGGAAGAGCTGCAAAGCTACTTGATTCATCGTATTGAGAAGTTTATAAATAGTCATGGTCGTAAACTGTTAGGCTGGGATGAAATTATGCAAGGAGGACTGGCTCCCAATTCTACTGTAATGTCATGGAGAGGAGAAGAATATGGACTTAATGCTGTGAAGAATGCACACGATGCTATAATGACTCCCATCAAATATTGCTATTTCAATTTCTATCAGGATGCCCCGACATTTCATGTGTTGTCTTGGGCGGGATATACGCCTTTAGAAAAGGTGTACGGTTATAATCCTGTTCCCGATTCATTGAATACGGATAATAGAAAAAGGATATTGGGAATACAAGCAAACCTATGGACCGAGTTTATTCCTACAGAAGAGAATGCCGAATTGATGATATGGCCTCGATTACTTGCTATTGCCGAGACCGGTTGGACTAGCCCACAAAGAAAGGATTACGATAGATTTCGGAAGAACGCATTGAATGCTGTCATATTCTTAAGGTCGAAAGGATATAAACCTTTTAATTTGAAGAAAGAGATAGGCGAGCGTAAGGAATATTTTAATCCGATACATGATTTGGCTTACGGTAAGAAAATAGAATACAAACGATTGTATAACAATGAATATGCTGCGGGTGGTAAGACAGCTCTTGTGGATGGTATTCAGGGCGGATGGGCACCCGAAGATAACAGATGGCAAGGCTTCATAGGAGGCGATATGGATGTTGTTGTCGATCTGGGTTCCAATCAGCTCGTTCGTAAAATCTATGCATATTTTGAACAAGATTCATTCGGTTGGTATTGGTTGCCTAAAGAAGTAGAAATTTATGCTTCTACAGATAGTGTGAATTACAAATTACTGGCTTCTATTAAGAATGATATTCCATTCAGTAAAACAGGTTTTTTCCTTAAAAAGTTTGGCTGGAGTGGAAAAGAGCACATACGATACATACGTTATGTTGCCAAACCTGATCTTGCAAACAAGAAAGTCGGTTATATTTTTACGGATGAACTTATAGTAGAATAATGTAATTTATATTCAGAAAGAACAAGCGTTAAGGCTGCTATTTAATGTTTGTATATCTTTGTGTCATTTATTTAAATTCATTCAGCATTTAGTGAAGTATATCTATTGTACAAAGTTATAAATTTGTATCATTAATTGTTTTTCACTAATATGATGAGGCTGTACTTTTGTGTGTGTAAAATAATTTGTTGAAAATGTTAAGTCTGATAAATGTCTAATATATTTAAAAAGCGCGTATGAAAAAACTTGAGAAAATTATTAGTATGAAAAGCGAACATCCTTTATTGCAGCGAAGACTATTGGAAAACATATTTCCTTTTTCTGCTGTGCGTGGATTAGCATTAATGTTGATTTTACTATTTGTTTCATCATTTTCGGTATATGCTCAAAAACGTGTTACTGGAAATGTGAAAGGTGATGATGGGCAGTCTATACCCGGTGTAAGTATCGTAGAGAAAGGGGCTACCCATAATGCAGCAATTACCGATGCTAATGGAAACTATTCTATTCAGGTTTCTGGTAATGATGCTATTTTATCTTTTACATTTATAGGCTATTCTGCCAAAGAAGTTCCTGTTGGAAAGTCAAGCCAGATAAATGTCATAATGAAAGAAGAATCTAAGGTTCTTAATGAAGTTGTAGTTGTCAGTTACGGTACACAGAAGAAAAAAGACTTAACGGGGTCTATCACTACTGTTAAGGCTGATAATTTGTCTGATATGCCAGTTGGACAGATTGGTCAAAAGATACAGGGTGAAATGCCCGGTGTACAAATAAACCAATCGACTGGTGCTCCGGGGCAGGGTATGGGCTTTCGTATTCGTGGCGCATTCTCTATCTTGAGTTCCAATTCACCTCTTTTTGTATTGGATGGGCTTCCTATTTCGACAAGCTTAAATAATATCAATCCGGACGAAGTCGAATCGTTTACCGTTCTCAAAGATGCCGCAGCTACTTCACTGTATGGCTCTAGGGCTGCAAATGGTGTGATTTTGATTACTACAAAGAAAGCCAAAAGCGGAAAAATGCAGGCTGATCTTCAAGTGAATTACGGTATTCAAACCGTTAAGGGTATGAATGAAATGAATGTGATGAATGCCCATGAATTTGCTCAATATAAGAAAGAATTTTATGAAGATAGCGGGCAGCAGGTTCCCGATATGTACAAGAATCCGGATCAATATGGTGAAGGTACGAATTGGTATAAGTTGCTGACCAGAGATGCTCCAACACTTGATATTAATTTAATGCTATCCGGTGGTACCGACAAGTCGATGTCAACGGTTATACTGGGATATTATAAGCAAAATGGAGTTGTACTAAACTCTGATTTTACGAGATACTCTGTGCGTGCGAACAATGAATTTAAACTGAACAATAAAGTTCGGATAGGAGTCAATATAGCACCTGCACTTCAGATTTACAACAATCAAAATACAGATGGTTACAGGCAAGTATTGAGTGCGGCTTTGATTGCCGATCCGTGCCAAAGTCCTTATGAAAAGGATGGTAGTCTGAAGGTTAGTTTGGACTCTCCGGGTATGTTTGGTCAGCCCAACTGGTTGAGATACATCAAAGGACAGTTGAATAATTCGAGAGCACTGTCCGTTATCGGTAATGCTTTTCTTAATATTGACCTCTTTGATGGTTTGACTTATAAATTGCAAATCGGTACGGATATCGGTACTAGCAGAAACCGCTCATGGATACCTTCTGATGTTTCGGGTGGACTTATGGCTCCTCCTCCAAACAAAGCTACAGGATCCTATTCTACATCGACTTATTATAACTGGAATATTGAAAACCTTCTTGCATACAATAAGACATTCGGAAAACATACTGTTGGCGCAACGGTCGGTTATTCGGCTCAGAAAGCCAATTCCGAGTGGAGCAATGTGAATGGAACAGACTATCCAGACGATGATATATCTTGGCTTAATGCTGCTGCCACTATCACAGGAGGCAGTAGTTCGGAAGAGTGGACTATGGCTTCAATGTTGGGCCGCGTAGATTATAATTACAAAGACCGCTATTTGTTTCAGGCTAATATACGTTATGACGGATGCTCACGTTTTGCACCGAAACACAAATATGCAACATTCCCTTCTTTTTCTGTAGGTTGGATTGCTTCGGAAGAGAGCTTTATGAAACCGTTGACTAAAGTAATGAATTATTTTAAGATCAGAGGTAGCTGGGGTATGACTGGTAATAACAGCTTCGGTAATTATGCTTATTTAAGTCAGTTGTATAAAAATAATTATGCACTTGGTGGTAGTCTTGCTCAAGGTAAGTCGTTATCCAATATCGGAAATAACGAACTTACATGGGAGAAGAACAAACAATTGAATATTGGTTTGGATTTCGGATTCTTTAATGATCGTATCTTTATTACGTACGACTATTATAGCCGAATAACCGATGGCTTGCTTTATCAAACAAATATTCCCTGGTCTTCTGGATTTGGTGAGATATTGGGTAACGTCGGACGATTTGACAATTGGGGACACGAAATAAATATTGAATCTCGAAACTTTGTTCGTGACTTTAAATGGAAGACAAGCTTGAATTTGACTTTTGCCCGTAACAAAATAAAAAGATTGAGCACTAACAACGAACCTATCGGAGGCGAAGAGGTTTATTCGGACTGGAACCGTCTACAAGTAGGGAAACCGGCAGGTGTATTTTATGGATATGTTTTTGATGGAGTATATATGAATCAAAAAGAATTTGATACTCAACCCAAACATGCAAGTTCTCAAGTGGGAACAGCAAGAATGAAAGATATCAAACCCGATGGTGTCATAACTCTCGAAGACAGAACAATTATTGGTGACCCGAATCCGGATATGTTGTTTGGTATAACAAACCAATTCTCGTGGAAGAATTTCGATCTTAGTATATTCCTCACCGGTCAGGTAGGAGGAGATGTATTCTTGGGCTCATCCGATAATGAATACAATCTTGATGGTGTCTTTAATGTAAATAAGGAAGTGAAGTATCGTTGGCGTTCTATAGATAATCCGGGCAACGGAGTGGTACCAAGTACTGCTACCGGAACAACCGAAATTTATCGTTTGAAAAATAGCCGTTGGGTATATGACGCTTCTCATCTTGTAGTGAAGAATATAACAATAGGGTATAACATTCCGATAAAGAAAAACAACTATATATCCAAAGCACGTGTATATGTGTCGGGTCAACAGCTCTTTGTCTGGAAAAGTTATCCGGGATCAAATCCGGAGATTAACAATACCTCTGAAAATGGAAATGAATTGAGTTGGCAAGGTTTGGGTGTCGATATGACTACATATCCTATTCCTAGAATATTCACTCTTGGTTTTAAATTGACTTTTTAAGTTATAATTTTAATTTTATGTAGTATGAAAAAGATATTAATCATATTAACAGCTATATTTGTTACTTCCTGCAGCGAATCATTTCTGGATATTACTCCTTCGAGCTCTACTGCTGTAGATAATTTTTATCAAACAGAAACTCAATTCACGGAAGCTGTAAATGGTGCGTATGCTAGCTTGAGAAGTATCTATAGCCTCGGTTATGTTTACGAAGAAATGCGCTCGGATAATACACATTTTACTCGAAATAATAATGAACGTATGACGAGTAATACCGATCGTGAAGATGTGGCAAACTTTTTGGTAAGTAGTACCAATAGTATTATTTCTGACTCATGGGCATCTTGTTATAGTATTATTGCCGGTGCAAACACGATATTGGATTACATAGACAAAGCCAAGCTTTCTGATGATTTCAAGAAGGATATTATTGGAAAAGCAAAGTTCGTTCGTGCATTCGCATACTTCGAGTTAGTTCGAAACTTCGGTAGAGTGCCGCTTCAATTGCATCCCGTTACAAATTCTGCCGATGCTTTCCCTGTTCAGGCAGAGACCAACCAAGTGTATGATACTATTATTGCTGATGTAAAAGATGCAATCGATAAGTTGCCTACTGTTTCTTTTCCACAAGATGGATCTGCAACGAAGGGAGCAGCCAAAATGTTGTATGCGTATGTCTTACTCACAAAACCCGAAAAGGATTATGTGGAGGCTCAAAAGCAACTTGAAGATATCACAAAGATGAAGTACGACTTATTGCAAAACTATGCCGATGTGTTCAATACTTCCATGAAGAATAGTGTAGAGCATATATTCTCTATCCAATACATGCAAGGCAATTATGGGATGCAAAGCGATTGGCTTTATTCTTTCATGCCTAGATCTTGGGACGGAAACGTGCTGACAGGAACTACAGATGCCAATACGAGCTCTACAGGCGGTTGGAATGTACCGACTGATGCGATGATTGCTTCTTACGAACCCGGTGACGAACGTCTTCCTGTGTCTGTGAATTATGCAGTCGGAACGATCGATCCCGAAGATGGAAATATGGAGATAGAAGGTGTACTTCAGCCGGGCGATCCCTCGATCAGTGAATATTCCGACGCTCTGCCGTTTGTGAATAAATACCATCATACGCACAATACAGCCTTCAATACCGATGATAATTGGCCGGTATATCGCTATGCAGATGCTTTATTGCTTCTGGCCGAGTGCTTGGTCGATCAACAGAAAAATGATGAGGCACTTCCCTATGTTAATCAGGTCCGTGCTCGGGCAGGGCTCGATCCTTTGACATCTGTTGATGCAGATGCTGTAGCCAATGAACGTAAACATGAACTTGCTTTCGAAAATCATCGTTGGTATGATCTTGTACGTACGGGCAAAGCTCTCGAAGTGATGACCAATTATGCTGCTTACATTAAGTCTATAGATACAGGATTGACAAGCCGTACTTACAATATTACGGCACAGAAACTCTTGTTCCCTATCCCATATAGAGAGCTTCAGATTAATAAAAATCTAACTCAGAATAAGGGTGCGGCGGCAGATGAATAAGCCTGCTCCAGAAGGATTGTAAACCTAAAATTATAAGCAAAAGCTGTATGAACTCATTTCTTAGCGAGATGAATTCTACAGCTTTTGCTGTATAAGAAAGAGACGTTCCAATAGCGTAAAAACGCTATAAGAACTTGACAATATTTTCGTCCTTATGTTTTCAAATTTACATAAGGACGAAAATAAATTTTCTCCCTTATGAAACTTGCGACTCACGGCCGTGAGTCGCAAGCCACGTCCTTATGCCACTACAATAACGTATAGAAGTTCTCATATCAATCTTCGTATCCGGTCATATATAGACAAAGACATTATTTGCATAACGTATGTATCATACTGTTTTTTTTCGCAAATTGAATATTTAAATGCGTAAAAGTATTTGTTAAAAAGGCGATAATATCGTAGCTTTGTATCAATTAATTAAATCTTTGTGACGCATGAAAACAAAAGTATCTTGACTGGCTGCTATGGATGATGATTGGTATCTGTATTCTGATTATCCTGAATTATGTTGTGGTTGCTCATCTCTTTGTTGCTTTCGTGTAGAATTTAAAATATGAAAAATATCGTTCATGTAGAATGAATAAAAGAGTGAATATCATGGAGATACTTTTTCGTAAGTGAAATGAACTGAGGCTCTAGATTGCTAATGATAGTCTGCATGTCATCGTGAATGTTGATATTCTTTTAGTATATCTGAAATAGAAGAACATATTGATTGTATCTAATTTGTGCGAATGATAACTATTAGTATTGATGAAATGGTGATTTCGACTTGTTGATAATGAATATAAAATTTACTAGCGTTTATAGAAATTAATAATAATTATTATGCGGATTTAGGATGATATGTACCTTGAAAGTGTATGCTTTCGATTAGAAGGTTAGCAATGCGTATACATGAAAGTATAAATGCAAAATACTTACTTTATAATGGTTCTGGAATACCACTTCTGTTTTTAATACTATCTAATGATTCAATGCTCATATTAATATGAAAGATCCCATTCTGATAAGATACTTGGTTTCGAATGAACAAGATTTGCTCTGGGGAATTACCGTGAAAAATGTCGGTCATCAACAAATTTCTCCGGGTACTTTGTATCCTCCTCACAATCATCCTTCACAATATTTATTTTCGACAAATAAGGGGCGTGTACTCAATGAATTTCAATTGTTGTATATTACTCAAGGAAAGGGAAGCTTTGTTTCTACAAATGTTAAAAGCACAGAGATAAATGGGGGCACTATCTTTTTGTTGTTTCCCGGAGAATGGCATTCGTATCAACCCGATATCTCGACCGGATGGGATGAATACTGGATTGGGTTTGGAGGAAAAGATATAGAGGAACGTGTAAATAATGGTTTTTTTAGTGTGCAGAAACCTCTATTTAATGTGGGCATACGCGATGATATTGTTCAATTGTATAAGCAGGCGATAACTACAGCTATTGAACAACGTTCTGGCTTTCAGCAAGTATTGGCAGGTATTGTCAGTCATCTGATTGGAATTGCCTATGCCAGAGACAAGCATTCTAAATTTGAGGATCTGAGAGTAGTCAATCAAATTAATCAAGCCAAGATCAGAATATTAGAAAACTTCACTGATGATATTGATCTGAAAGCATTGTCTAAAGAAATGTCTATGAGCTATTCCTGGTTCAGGCGTATCTATAAACAATATACGGGGCTTTCGCCTTACCATTATATACAAGAGCTAAGAATACAGAAAAGTAAAGAGTTGCTTACCGATACGATGTTGACGAGCCAAGAAGTGGCTTATGATGTGGGCTTTGAAAATCCTGATTATTTTTGTACTGCATTCAAAAAGCATACGGGACTCTCTCCAATAAAATATAGAGAACTTGTTCAAGGTGGAAAATCGGAAAGTCCCTTTTTGTCGACTATTTAGGGCTTTTTCAAAAAGGAAGAGGAATAGAATGATTTCTATCTCTCTTCCTTACTTTCTCGTTCAGACTTTATCGTTAGTCATCCCATACTGCATAGGCTGATTCTTTTCCATCCAAGCGGAGAATATTGCTTGGTTATTTGGCTACTTGAAAACCTCTTTTGTCAAGGTATTCTTTAAACTTATGCAGGTATTCTTCATTGGGACCATCGAAGAATGATACGCCCGATGCACCATTGTCGTAGGCTTCGTCGAGGGCTTTCTCAAAGTCATTTTTGATATCGTTGAACATCAGACCGGCATATATCTTGGCCCTTCCATTTACGGTCTGTACGCTCTCTTTAACCGAACGTCCTATCCATTGGGGACCTTCGTAGTAGAATCCGTTATATATCATCGGATAATATGCGTCTAGAGACCAGTTTCCCCAATCTTGGCGAACCATCTTCTTGGCCATGGAGGGTCCTGGAAATACGGCGGCAGATATTGTTTTTCCGTCGGCTTTGATAGCTTTGGTGATTGTGTCTACTACTTTGGTAATGCCGTCGTATCGGAAGTTGAGCCACGATTGATCTTCCATCGGATATTGTATGTCCATTGGGTCTTTGCCTGTCAGTGCTTTGAATTTGGCGCGGCAAACATCGCAATAGCAATAATCATACTGGGGTAGCTCTTGTGTTTGCCCAATGCCGTAGTTTTTCCACAGACTGACGGGGAGAACAACATCCGGAAAGCGGACGTAATCCAAATGTACACCATCAACATAGGGAAGGTTGGCAATCTTTACGTAGTCGTTGGCCAAATATTCGGCTACACCTTCGTGGTTGGGGCATAGAAAACGGTAATAGTCTACATAGGCCGGTTTGTCATAGCAAGATTCACCCTTACGGTTCACAGCGAACCAGTCGGGATGGATGTCTTTTACTTCTGCACGGTTCATTGTCCATTTCCAATAGTGTGCTTCAAGCCCTGCTTCGTGACAATATTTGTATACTTCTTCGTTGTACCCTTCGAACATGATACCACTGATGCCACATTCTTTGAGTAGCTTGAACCACGTTTTGAATTCTTCGGGCTTGTATTTGCCGATGCCTACCCAGACAAAGTTCTTAAGGATGCGGGGAGCTATTTTTTCAATAGCAAATTTACCGTCTTGATTGACCGTATATTGTACTTTTTCGTTTGGTATTGTGATGGCAATATCATAATTATCGGCTGTAGCATTTACTTTGATTGTCGAACTTTGAGGAAGGTCTTTTGTTTCGGCTTCTGTTAGGAAGAAATCTTTTGCAGTGCGTAGATAATTATTGTCTTTCTGGTGCTTATCTTGTTGTGCATAGAACATGCTCCACAATAATTTGTATACCGCCATGTTGTAGGGATAATGAAACTCTTCTGTTGCAGTTCCAACTTGTTTGTTCGAAAAGTAAAGATACCCCCAACGTTCTGGCATGTGCATGTCAACCTTTCCTGTTGGCATCCAAACCCAGTTGTCGGCATTCTTTCCGCTCCATTCAACACGCGAAAAATTGATACGCCACGTCTTTCCTGCGGCTAAGGGACTGTTGAAATTCCATGCGAGTGACTTGGCGGGGATAGCCATTTCAACCGTCCACATGCGGTCTTTATCTTTCGAATTGTTCAGTGTGCCATCACGGTATACGGCAAGTTTTATTCCTGCACAATTCCATGGAATAAAGAAGTTTCCACCCGAGCGATAAGGTTTGTCGAGGGTCAGATCGAATAGCACGCCACGTGCATTGGTCTCGAACTCGAAATAGTTGCGTCCATCACCTGCCGGATTTAGAAAGACTTCGAAATCATTATCGTAATAGATAATCGTATCGCGTTTGGTAAGTAACGCTTTAATATCTGTTTCGTGAACAGTTGCCCCGATGTATAGATAGTTATCGTCCCATAACATTTTGGCGTGAGTTTCTTGTTTTGGAGTAGGGAAGCCCTTTCCGCTAATATCTGCAAATGATGCAGTGGGAGCAGCTTTCTGCCAAGATGGTTCGTCTAGTTTACCATCAATTTTCATTTTTTCCGCCGTACGGTAGCATACGTATCCGTTAGGAAGGGTGAGCATTCGCTCATATTTGCCGAATAAATTATTTTGTGCATCTGCTGTGAGAGTTGCAACAAAACAGAATAGTAATAATAAAAATTTTTGTCTCATCTCTTTTTTATATATTATTTAGGTAGAGTTATTAATTGCATGTAATAACTTGACCGGAACCGCAGTATAATTTCACGGGACAGTCGAGCAAGATGGCCAGCACAGTAATACTCGGATCGAGTACTCTCTCGGGCACATCAATGTAGAGAAAGGATACAAAAAAGAATAGCCTCTTCATTGATATAATTGTTTTGAGTGATTTTTGATACAAAATAAGCCTTTGGCTCTCAAAGTTAATAAATTATTTTTTTATGTAATACTAAAATGAAATGATATTTTTTATAATATTTTTGTTTCCTATTACTTTCAAAGTGAGTGATGTATCGGAAAAATACCGAAAAGAATGAATTTCTCAGAAAATGTATTTATATTTGTATAAGTTATCATATTACTATCATAATAACATCAATATACTTTCTGCTAAAATACAAAAACATTAAATGTCTGAAAACATCTTATGAAATTTAGGATACTGTTTATATTATTTTTTTTGTTTTGGAATATTCTTTTTGCGGCACCGTCGCATTCTTCTTTCCGTGAATTTTCTTTTAAACGTCCTGTTATAATAGAAGGTCATTGGAATTTCCCTCCATTCGATTTTATTAATGATGAAGGTGGGGCCGATGGATATAATATGGAAATTATACAAACGATTCTTAATCGGAAGAAGATACCCTATATTATTAGGAATAATGACTTCTCGACAGCTCTTAAAAATGTGCGTGAAGGTAAATCCGATTTGTTATCCATCATGTTTTCTAACGAACGTGCTAAGGTATATAAATTCGGGTCAATAATCAAGTATATTACAAAAGTTATAGTATGTCGTAAAAATGACCATTCTATTAATAGACTTTCTGACTTGAAAAATAAAACGATAGGTGTGGAGAAAGATACTCGCTCGTTAGGTATCTTGAAAGAAGAGCAGGCTTGTTGTCGATTTGTGTTAGAGACTAATCCTTTGGATGAATTGAAAAGGGTGTCAAAAGGATATTATGATGCCGCTTTTTGTAATTATGAATCTGCCATTTATTATATTAGAAAATACAAATTCGATGATTTAAAAGTCGTTGATTTGGGAATTGCACCTCAAGCATACTGTATGGCAGGGCATGATGAGAGCTTGCTTATAATGATGAGTAAGGAACTCTATGCAATGAAAAAGGATGGCACTTTTGATGAGATTGCAAATAAATGGTTTAAACCTTATAAATCGGCTGAAATTCCGGTGATAGTCTATTGGATATTGGCTTTCTTTTTTTCTCTGGCTGTTTCGCTTTATTTTATTGTTTTATTTTTGCGCAAGCAGGTGAGGAAAACGGAAAGGATGTTGGCTCAAAAGAACTATCAGATGTCTTTGGCTTTAAAGGGAGGAGATATCCATATTTGGGGATATGATCTTGTTCAAAAGAAATTTTATAATATAGAGAGTGAAAGGTTTCCGGCAGAAGGAAGATTGTTGGATGATCAGTTGGAACTCATTCACCCGGATGATAGGCATTTAATATTGGATCTTATTCATAATGCCTCAAAAGGCCTATTGCCCGATGAATCGATTGTTATCCGGGTAGAGTCTAAAGGTGTTGGAATCTGGGAATATATTGAACTGAATATAAATATTGAGTATTCTGAAGATAATTCCGTTGCTAAAATTATAGGTACACATAAGGATGTAACTGATAGGGCTATAGCAAGGTACGAAAGATTAAATCTTTTGAAAAAATATAAAACCATATTCGACAATGCTATGATCGGCATTATTTATTTTGATAAAGATGGGTGGTTGGTCGATATAAATGATTTAGCTTGCCAGCTGTTTAATATTGAGAATAAAGAAAGGCTACTCAAGTCTCATATTTCGATTTATAAAAACCCGATATTGGAAGATATTTTGATTGATACAGAAGATATTCGCCCCTATAGTGGTGTTATAGAAAGCAGTTTTAGCGTAGTGGAAAACGAATCTCATTTTTCATTTGAAAAGAGGAAGGAAAATAGATTTATTGAAACAAAGATCAATCCGTTATATAATGTCGATAAGCAATTGGAATGCGTTATTGTGACAGGAAAAGATGTGACTGATTCTATTAATAAGGAGAAGGAACTGAAGATCGAGAAAGAAAAAGCCGAAGAAGCTGATAGATTGAAATCTGAATTCTTGGCTAATATGAGTCATGAAATTCGAACTCCACTTAATGCTATTGTAGGCTTTTCCAGTATTTTGGGTGATATCGTAGACGAAAAGCAAAAGCTGGAATTTATAAGTATTATCAATGAGAATAGTAATATGCTATTGAATATTATCAATGATATTCTGGATCTATCTCGTATAGAAGCCGGTACTATTGATTTGAATTGCAATACATTCGATTTATCTAATCTGTTTGAAATCTCTTATTCATCGCTCAAAGATATGAATCCGAATAATGGCATTCAATTCGTTTGTAAGCTACCTCAAGAAAAATGTATGGTATACGCCGATCAAAATCGCATCTTGCAGATTCTGGCCAATTTTGTTACCAATGCTTTCAAATATACAGAAAAGGGATATGTCAAGATGAGCTATGAGACTGTAGGAAACGGTGTCAAAATATTAGTTGAAGATACTGGAATTGGAATTCCTGTTGAATCTCAGACCAAGATATTCGAGCGTTTTGAAAAGATAGGTTCCCTCAAGCAAGGTACCGGTTTGGGACTATCTATATGCAAAGCCATAGTTGATGTATGTAATGGTACGATAGGAGTAGAGTCCGTTGTAGGTGTCGGATCAACCTTCTGGGCGTGGTTTCCGTTTATTAAAAAAAGTAATCAGTTATAGTCTTTGCTACTGTCTCACCGCTCGAATGTAAACCGATCAGGACAAGACGTAAATACATCGTAGCAAATCATAAGGACCTAATATTGTTGATGTCCTTAAGTTCTTTTCAAAACATATGGACATTAACTGTTTGGGTTATGGCAATAAAAAAACAGAACCGGAAATGTGGTTCTGTTATTATATTTAATTTTTGTTGTTTTCAGAATTAAGCTTGCTCTTCGAGCAGCTTTTTCAATTGACCTTTTAATGTTTGGCACATTACACCGTTGCCCATTGCTTGAAAGCGTTGAATACGGTATTGCAACATCTTAATTTCGTCATTCATAATTTTTCTCATAATCGTTTTTCTCCTTTTTTAATATCTCCACGTTTTGGAGATTCTGTTATCTTATATCTTTTTATTACGCTGCAAAGATAAGGACTTTCTTTCATTTATATGTTTTACAACATAAAAACTTGCTATGAATAAATAATGTTTAACATTTGAGGGCTTTTCGTAACTACTCGGGCATCTGGTTCTACTTTATAGACCAGTACTTTCCCAGATATTATAGAGGAGCATAGTTCTGTTTATTTCGAATGTTGTGTGAGATCATTGAAAGAAGCGGAGTCTATTTGTGCGGGAACTTCCCCAGTGATTGACATTCCTTTCCGTCCACAAGTAAAGGAGCAGTGTTTGTTTGATATCACAGGTTCTTGTTGATGTATTAGTAAATACTCCCTGCTCCAAGATTGTGGTAAACGGATCTCTTAGGGAAAGATCATTTGTAAATCAAAGTTGGCGTTGTATGTCATTGAGTTGTGTAATATCGGTTCTCTATTCTTTTTGTCCCCATACTTTTTGTGTTTTCGTTTTTTTCGGATTACCTTTGTGATGTATTGAATATAGTAATAGAATGATATATCACCGTTTTCATATTTCTGCGATGCTGTTGCTTGTGGCTCTCGTTTTGAGTGCTACCTCTATGGTTGCCCAAGAGACAAAGGATACTATAAGCATTATTTCTTTTAATGATTTTCATGGGAAATTTGTTCCCGACAATGGTGTACCAGGTGCAGCCTGTCTGGTGGGCGCGGTAAAAAAGATACAGCATACTCGTCCCAATCCGATTGTGGTTTGTGGTGGTGATAATTTTAGCGGTGATATATTCTCTAAATATACGCGTGCCGACTTGTTGAAACAAATGTTCTCTGCTATGAAGGTTGAAGTCTCTGCTGTGGGTAATCATGAGTTTGACTGGGGACTGCCTTTCTTGAAAGATACGATGGCGGTAACCGTGCCACTTATTGGGGCAAATATTGTAGACGATTTTGTCTCGAAAGATCATCCATGGTTTGCGCCTTACTACATACTAGAGCGTACGTTGCGCGATGGACGGGCTTTTCGCATCGCTTTTATCGGTCTGACAACTACCACTACACCGCTCAAAAGTAAAGCGTCCAATATGCGTGGTATTCATTTTGTCGATCCGGTAAATGCCGTACAGAGGCAATTGGAGCGTTTGCGCAAAGAAGCTCGGATAGATATGGTGATTATTCTGATGCATTCCGGTATCTCGATGGACTACCCCTATCGAATAGAAGATAAAGATGTGGAGATGTTGCCTTTTGTTCCCGGTATATCTGCTATCGTTGCCGCTCATGCCCATACGTTGGCTTACGATAAGATAAACAATATTCCCGTGATTCAAGCCGAGGCCTATACGGCAGGAGTGAATGTGCTTTATTTTCAAGTTCGCAATCATGAGGGTATTCGGGATGTATCATATATCGGAATGGATACATTGAAGACTAAGAACTTTGCACCGGATGAAATCATAAAAGCGGCAGTTGACAAGGAAGCTCAAAAATATGGATTTAATGATAAACTGACATACTCTAAAGATTTCATGGAACATAGTGCAGACGTCAATCCGCATGAATATACTGCACCGGGGGCTTATGTCAGTGCATCTTATGCATATGCCTATCGCAAGAAACATCCGGAAGTAGTTTGTCCCGTGATAGGGGTCAATCATTATGGAGGTATTCGGTCTGTCTTTGAGAAAGGACCTGTAACGTACCTTCATGCTCTTAATATGTTGCCCTTTGTGGGCAAAGTTGTAGCTTATCGTTTTACGGGCTCTATGTTTAAAAAACTGCTTACGGACGGTCGATGTAGGCTACCTTATTATATGCAGACGTCGGATATTGCGATTCATCTGAACAAACAGAATGGAGTGGACGGTGTATGGTATCATGGTAAAGAAATTGGGGATACGGACGAATGTATCGTCGTTCTCGACAATTATGTTGCAGATGGCAGCGACGGCTATGATGCTTCGCTTTTTAGTCATCCGCTAGATACGGTAGGTACGACTGCCGATTTGTTTACTGACTATCTGCGTACGTTGCCCTATGTGTCGCTTAAAAAAGCGCCATTGCCTGTGATAAAGAAATATTAAATGTTACAATCATGTTAATTCTTTATTAAACTATTTCGGATATGAGAGAATGAATGTATTTTTGTCGTATTAATAAAAATATCTTCTGATGGAAAAAGCAAAAATTTTAGTAGTTGACGACGAAGAGTCTCTATGTGAGATTCTCCAATTCAATTTAGAGACGGAAGGATTTGATGTCAATGTTGCCTATAGTGCCGAACAGGCTCTGAAAATGCCTTTGGAAGAATATTCGTTGGTCTTGCTTGATATCATGATGGGGGCTGTAAGTGGAGTAAAGATGGCTCAGATCATGAAGCAAGATGAGAAATTGGCGGGTATTCCTATTATTTTTATTACCGCCAAAGATGCTGAAGATGATATGGTCTATGGACTGAATCTTGGGGCCGATGACTATATTGCCAAACCTTTTGCTATTCGTGAAGTCGTTGCACGCGTCAAGAGTGTGCTTCGCCGTTCTAAGAAGGGGGAGAACAATGTCGCTACAGTGTTGACTTTTGGGACGTTGGCCATTGATACGGATAAGAAAAATTGTACGCTCGATGGCGAGGAACTGAAACTGACGAAGACAGAAATGGAATTGCTGGTGATGTTTTTGCAACATAAAGGACGCATTTTTACGCGAGAAGAAATATTGAAACGGGTATGGAAAGATGAAGTCATTGTTCTGGATCGCACAATTGATGTGAATATTACCAGGCTTCGTAAGAAGATAGGAGATTATGGCAAATATATAGTAACCCGTTTAGGATATGGTTATGGCTTCGACGTATAAAATACCTTTTCATCGTCGGCTGTTTTATTATCTGATTACTTTTTCGTCTGCATATCTTATTTGCTTCGTGATGTTCGAATACAATAAGGAGAGGGCGAACAAGCTAGAACGGCTCAACGAACGTCTTCAAATAGTAAATTTGCAAGGCTATAATATCTATCGTGCAAACGGAAATCTTGCGAACTTTGTTGAGGCGCATGCCAAAGGCGATTTGGAAAACCTTCGTATCACTATTATTAATCTGAAAGGGAAAGTGCTTTACGATTCTAAGTTTCGAGCAGAGTTGATGCAGAATCATGCTACTCGTCCCGAAGTGAGGCAGGCCATACTCTATGGTCAGGGTTTTACGGTGAATCGCTATTCGACGACGTTCAAATCAGATTGTTTTTATAATGCCATTCGTATTGATACACTTATTGTCCGTTCTGCTTTGCCGTACTCTGTTACGCTTGTAGACGTACTCAAAGTAGATTGGAATTTTATTTGGTTCATGCTCGTCTGTGCCTTGATTATTTCGGTGCTGAGCTACGCTATGACGCATCGGTTGGGGCATAATATCAGACATCTGAGAGAATTTGCGGCGAAAGCGGAGCGGGGAGAGGCTATCGAAAATATTGAACCTTTCATGAAAGACGAATTGGGCGAAGTATCTAATGCTATTGTACGCCTTTATATTCAACTCCGTCAAGCTAAAGATGCGCTCGTAAACGAACACAATATGGTGTTGCATCAGGAACAGGAGCAGATTCGTATCAAACGTCAGCTTACTCAGAATATCAACCACGAATTGAAAACTCCGGTAAGCAGTATTGAAGGCTATCTCGAGACCATCATCAATAATCCCAATTTGGACGAGAAAAAGAAGTTTGAATTTGTGGAAAAATGTTATGCTCAAGTGATCAGAATGTCTCATCTACTGGGCGATGTTTCTACTATTACCCGGCTTGATGAAGCAGGTAATATAATAGGTAAAGAGAAAGTTTGCCTTAATGATATTATCCAAGAGGTATTTGATGATATGATGCCTCAATTGAAGGAGAAAAATATTGGTGTCAGTTTGATTTTGCCTCCTCATCTGAATATGATGGGTAATCAATCTTTGCTGCAGTCTGTTTTCCGTAATCTGCTCGACAATGCGATAGCCTATTCCGGTTGTGATCATATTTACGTGAAATTGATAGAAATGAGCGAAGAACGTTATGTATTCTCCTTTGCCGACAATGGAATAGGAGTGGAGGAGATTCATTTGCCTCGTATTTTTGAACGCTTTTATCGTATAGACAAAGGTCGTAGCCGTAAACTTGGCGGTACAGGATTGGGACTTTCTATTGTGAAAAACGCCGTCATTTTTCATGGCGGCGCTATAGTTGCTCGAACTCGTGATGGCGGCGGTTTGGAATTTATCTTTGCGCTAAAGAAGAGTTTGGAATAGATTTGACGGACTTCTTTTATTTTCTCAGAGCGAATCCCATTTTGGCTCCATCGTAATTCTTGGAGAGTGTACCTAGCGTTTGTAAGGTGGTATTGTTGCTGACGGTCGAAACGGCCTGTAACAAGCTAAGTAACTTGGTGGAATCGAAAAGGAAGTTTAAGTTCGATCCTGATTTTGTTACATAGCATGTGGAGCGCAATAACGGAGCTTGAAATGTTATCTTATTGTTTTTAGCATCAAAAGAATACGAGCCGGTTATACTTTTTCCTGCTATTTTTGCTGAAAATTTTTTATCGCTACTTAGTGTGAAATAAGTATTTGCAGTACTCAGCCCTGCTTTCTTATAAATAGGATTCAGGTTGCTCTCTATCTTTTGGGCAGCCATTTCGCCTCCAGCCTTGGCAAGCATGTTCTGACTTGAGAAAGCACAATTGGAACCAACATATTTCCACGTCCCGATCAGATCCTTTTCTGATAAGCTGGACGAACCTATAACACCGTCCAACATCTTTGAGATCGACGAACCTTGCATTGATTTCTGAGTGACTTGAGTTGCTGTTTTCTTAATGTTATCCAGTAACGATTGGGCAGAAGCTTGTCCTGCCAGTCCAAGATTCATTGTGCATATAGCGACAATAGTAAAAAATCTTAATTTTTTCATGCCTTATTTTATTTATTTTAGTTGCTGCAAAGATACTGCAACTCAGAGCGTCTAGCAAAATAAAAGGATTAATTTTTATTGGGGGTATTATTCATCCTTTTAGTGTTGTTCGTATTACAAGTTTATTGTAGTCTATGCAATATTTAGTTTGCTGTATGGCTTTTAGCTGATAATGGCGTCCATGAGACGGCGTTGAGTCGTATCTATATGATAAACCCCGTCTGGTGAACTTCTACAATTCACTAGCGGGGCACAAGGATTGACTCAACAGAGCTAAGAGAGAGAAATGCCTTCATGGTCAGAATGACTTTAAGTCAATCGTCGCAATGCTTTTCAAATCACTAAAGGTTAATGAGCTATTTATTTAAAGTGATGGTTTAAATAATCAAAAGTGGAGTGTCTATGTGTTTATCTGTATCTCCACTTTTGATTTCTTTATATAACTTATTCTTAATAGTTATTTGGCTGTAAAGTATTCATAACCGTACCCTAGATTGCCAGCTGAAACATAATATTGTACCCATAGTTTAACATTATATCCCCCTATATACATTCCATTTTTCAAATAATCATCACTCCCTTGCCAGGTGGCTACATCTCTTACAGAAATTGCTCCATATGTTCCATATGGCACACCTGTACTTTGGGTTGCCACACGTAGATAGGTGAATTTGCCAGTTGCGTCTTCTCCTTGTTTGTCTATTGATGTAAATACCAAATGCTCACCGTCACCATAGAGGTTCTTTAGACGGTATGTCGTTGCAGAAGATGCGTTTACTTGTAAAGAGGTTTCTATAGTTGCTCCAAAAAGAGGTGCTGATTTTGTACAAAACGTATATGTACCAGTTGCAAGCGTATTCCACATAACTCCTGTGAAAATTGTTTCTGCTGACATTTTTCGATCTCCATTTTTTGCTACTACAGTGATTGTGTAATCACCATTCATACTTGTAACGGTATAATCTTGAATAGAATTTCCCGCAATTTTATCAAGTTTTACACCTTTTGTAACTACATAATCCATATAGCCATCTTTACCTAACGATGCCAGTCTCGTCGTTTTATCTGTTGTCTTTTCGGCAAAGATATATGCTTCTGCAGTTGCGCTATTAGCAGCAACTCGTATTTTTACATCTGCATCAACATCGTATGGATTCTCTGCTTTAAATTTGTAAATGGTTGCTACTGGTTGTGAATCATTACCTGGATCAGTGCCTTCGTCTACTTTGCACGACGAGATTGCCGCTATAGCGAAAACAAGCATAAACAAATTATATATATACTTTTTCATATTAACGATCTTTATTTTGTTATTTTCTATTACCAAACAAAAGGATCAGAGTCTTTTACAGGCTTGATTGGTGTAGGATTGTTTGTACAAGAATAATTATAGTTGGTCTCAGTCTGGACAATACAGAGGTTCATCCAATCTGCTGGTGCCGTTGTATTCCATTGATAAGATTCTAGATGATTTGTATTGGCATAACTTCGAATTATTCCCTTGTTCAGACGTTTGATGTCGAATGTGGCAAAACCTTCTCCCCATAATTCAATACGACGTTGCCATAATATTTCATTCTGGAACTTAGATGTTGAGGTGTTTCCGTAGGCTTCATTATGTGAGCCATAAACATACGCTGCATCTCTTGTTTTAGCAAAATCTGTAAGCAATTGAATACCTGTGGTTTCGTTTTGCATACCAGCAGCTTCTGCTTCTATTAATTTCATTTCTTCTATTCGCATCATTGGAACAGAAACGGCGAAACCTATGTGCTGGTTGTCGTGCCCGGCACTACCTCCTATTACACGGAATTTCAATGGTAGCCCTCCTACGGCTTTGTAAGGGCCAGCTTCTACTCCTGTTTTATATACCCATGCGGGATAATCTGAATAAGCCTTTAAGGCTTCAACTTTAGCATCTTTAGTAGGTAAATTGTCTATTGCGAAATCTACGAAACAATTTTTACGAAAATCTGTAGATGGAATTGTTTCATATAAATGACGGTCAATAAGCATTGGATAGCCATAATTAGATGCGTAACCGCAACCTGATACATCTGGATTGATTTCAAGACACATCATTGATCCCCAAGAAGAGTCTCCATCGTTATCTCTGATGTTAGGATCTTCTTCTTTGTATTTTAATGCGAACATCCAAGATGAATTCGGCGTGTTGAATCCATCAGTTCTGCTTGTATATGTCGCTTGATCCATCATCGTATATCCGCTTTGAGCTCTCTTTGCATAGTCTTGTGCATTTTTCCAGTCCTCCATAGTGAGATATGCACGAGCTTTCAATCCATATACGACCGAAAGGTCTGGTGTATATTGATCAGTTCTTGTATAATTGGCAATGTATTTTTCAGCTTTGTCAAGATCCGATAGGATAAATGCCCACATTTTTTCGTTAGTAGCTCGAGCGTTATGAGCCAAGTCATTACCTGAAGTCGATTCTGTTACAATGGGTACCGTTTCTGCATTTTTATCTAAAGCATAGGTCTTTTGTGCAAACATTCTAGCTAAATCCATATAAAACATAGCGCGCATGGCATAAGCGATACCTGCTCCCGAGATTTTATCTTCACTAGGTGTGTCCCCTGCAAGCGATATTACAGTATTGCAATTTTTTATCCATCCATAGTAATATGTCCAGGGTATTTGGCAGACTGCATACTGAGGTCCAAGTCCTGTTCCACAGGTGTACCATGTGCCGAACCAAGAACCACTGTTACCAAGTGCTATATCTTGCCCCATAACATCACGCTGTAGATAGAATGAGGGATAACCAAAATCCCAAACATTAGAACTGCTATTGCCATAAGTAAATTGTCCACATAATGATGATGTAATAGCTTTCACGAAGTTGTTGTAGGCACCCGGAGCATTTGCAGCTTGATCTTTTGTTACAGTTGTCGATTGTGGCTCTATTTCTTGCATACAACTTGTTACACCCATAAGGATAAAAAAAGTTAAAGAAATGATTGTTAATATCTTTTTCATATTATTTATTCCTTTTTTTAGTTAGAATGTTAATTGAACACCACCGGAGATATTACGTACCGGAGAATAAGTAGCTACTGATGTATTTCCATCATAAGAATAACGTGGATCCAAACCTTTGCGGGCAGAAATAAATCCTAAATTTTCGCCTGCTACATAAATACGAAGTTTTGATATGTATGGGATCAAATTTTTCGGAAATGTATACCCTATGCTAAAAGATTGGAAGTTCAAATAACTGGCATTGGTCATGAAGCGGTCTGATTTAGCTGTCGCATATTGGTCGCCATATTGCCAACGTGGAATATTACTAGATGTATTATTAGGAGTCCATGCCTTTGCATAGTCTTTGTGGATGGCCTGTCCTGCATCTGAGGCTGTTTGACTTGGAGACATCAAAGAAGCATAACGAATATCATAGATTTTTCCACCAATTTGGAAATCAAATGTCACAGATGCATCAAAACCTTTGTAACTTAAGCTTGTAGAAAAGCCACCAAATACTTTTGGAAGTACTGAACCAAGTTCATATTTAGATGCATTGTTAGGATTGGTTGTAGTACTGGAGTAATTTGTGCCAGGTTTATTTGTCGCACCTTTTAGACTCTCGTCGACCCAATAGGTAGCTTCTCCTTTTTCATTTAAACCGGCGAATTTCGGCATAAAAGCATTATATAATTCTCCGCCTTCTTTATACCAATTTTGGTATGTGCGAGGGGTATTTGATTCAGAAAAACCTCCATTATCGGCAATTTTTGATTTTGGTAATTTAAGAATCTTTGTCTTGTTATGAGAAAAATTAGCTGTAACTGTCCAATCCCAATCTTTTGTGTGAATAATGTCACCCAAAAGATTAACTTCAACGCCAGTGTTACGCATATCACCTATGTTACCGTAGTAACCACGTGAACCTGCGGATTCCGGAATAGAGAGCCAAAACAATAGGTCTGTCGTTTTTTTGGTGTACAAATCGACATTGCCAGACAAACGTCCTTTAAAGAAACTGAATTCGACACCAAAATTAAAGTTGGTAGTAGTTTCCCATGTGATTTCAGGATTACCCATGCGAGCAAAAGTTGGAGACATTACTGTGTCTGAAGACTTGGCTATTGTATAAGTGTCTATATAAGCATAGTTGCCTATATTATCATTACCCTGCTGGCCTACAGAAGCTTTCAATTTTAGTAAGTCAATCCATTTATAATTGTCCATGAACTTTTCTTTTGAAAGTAACCAAGCACCACCGATCGACCAAAAATTACCCCAACGGTGTTTCTTCTCAAAACGCGAAGAAGCATCACGGCGATAAGAAGCAGAGGCAAAATATTTATCATCGTAGTTATATTGTGCGCTTCCAAAGAAACCTTCTACATTGTATTCGGTTGTGTAAGAACTGCTATCAAGTTTCTTTGCAAAAGCATCAATTTCTTTAATGTCTGGTGAAAATCCACCAGTTGCGACAGCTGCGAGGTATCTAGTTGTCGTATTATAATATTCGTGACCTAACATTATATTCACGTTATGTTTGCCAAAACCCTTGAGGAATGTCAATGTCTGAAGATTATTTGTACGTAATGCATTAGTGTCGCTTTTGGTTAATTGTCCGTTTACACCAACTTTCGAGCCATAAAAAGGATTCTCATAATCAGAGAAATTTGTCAATCCCCAAATTACAGTACTTGTTGCGTTGAATTTCAAATAGTCGGTGATGTTTGCATCAGCTGTGAATGTACCATTTATTTGATCCCCTTTAGAAACTACTTTGTTGTAGCGGTTTGAACCTAAAGGGTTACCAGTTGCCATAAAAGGACGAGTCACTCCATACCCTGTTGAAGCCACACCGTAGTCGTAAGCTTCGTTTCCGTAGCTATCTTTTTTGATAATAATATTACCGTCAGCGTCTACCATTCTTACATAAGCAGGGTAAATAGGTGCCATTGTAGTAGTATAATACATCAAGTTACTCGAACCTAGTGACGTGTCCATGTTTGGATTTGAATTCTGCTTCGAATGAATATATCCGATATTAGCGCCTACTTTCAACCATTTTTTAGCTTGATAGTCGGCTTTGATGCGAGCGCTTATACGGTTATAATCAGAAAAGTCAATGATACCATCTTCCTTTAAATAGCTAAGACTCGTGTAATAAGAAGCACGATCGGAACCGCCGTTTACACTTACGTTATATTCTTGACGAAGAGCATTCTTATATGCCATATCTGTCCAGTTGTCCGGTTGCATATAGTATTGAGTTCCGTTGTAAGTATATTTACGGCCCAATGTTGCATTCGGATTCAATTTACCGTCTAAACCAATAAGTTGTTCTCCAGTTGGTACGGTATAAACATTGTAAGCTAAATCGGACAACATTTTTGTATTTGCTGCCGCATTTGCATTGGTTGCAGAATAACCTTGACCATAATAATAAAAATTATTCACTTGATTGTAGTAGGCTTCATAATAGGCTCCGGGATTTTTAATAACGTCATAATCTTGCACTGAGCGAGAATTAGCCCCCCATTTCATGTCTACGTTGATTACTGCATTCTGGGTTTTCCCTTTCTTCGTTGTGATGATGATAACACCTGCTGCACCACGAGCTCCATAGAGTGCGGCAGAAGCTGCATCCTTCAATACAGATACCGATTCGATATCGCTAGGAGGAATATTGGAAAGACTTGCGGGATAAGGAGCACCATCAACAATGATCAATGGATCAGTGCCCGCATACATTGAGGCGATACCACGAATGTTGATGGAACCGCTCCCGGCTCCTGGCTGCCCTGAACCACCACGCATTTGTAAACCGGCTACAGAACCTACCAAAACATCTGCTACATTCGTAGTAATGTGTTTGGAAATCTCGTCGGAGTTGACTACAGCGGCAGAACCTGTAAATGCAGATTTCTTCGCCGTACCATAAGCTACGACAATGACTTCATTTAGCTGTTTTGATTCGGGGTCTAAGGTGACAGATATTCTGCCGGAACGGACTTGCACTGTTTTAGACTGCATACCAATATAAGAAATGGTAATGGTCTTTACACTGTTAGGAACGAGTAGTGCGAATTCACCATTCGCATTAGTTATTGCACCTGTCTTGTAGTTTGTTGGAACTACAGATGCACCTACGATTGGCTGATTATCCTCACTAGAAATCACTACACCTGTGATCTTTCGGGGATTTTGAGCTATCGCCAAACCTATGCCCACAATAAGGCATAGCACAAATAACAACAATTTTTTTCTCATAAACTCTCTCTCTTAAATTAAACGATTGTTGAATATCTAAAAATATATCCAAAATTAATCATTATTATCAAATCTTCTAGTTATTACATTTAGGACAATAAGTCTATTAACAATATTGAATTGTCTATTTCGTAACATGATGATTAATAATTAATTATGCATTAATAAATAAGACGACTATGAAAATTACTTAATGCTGGTTAATAATTTGAACTTATGAATATCCTTTTTGTAAATACATGAATTTGCTATAACTACAAGCATAGGAACTCAATGAAATTATATATGAACAAGTATAATAATATTTCATAGTTCTCCGGAATATTCGCTAAAAGTTGATTTTATTTGCATCTCAATGGTATAGTAACATTATACCGAAAAAAAGGCCTCTTTATATCTTCTTGATAATAATATAATAATTTCGTCTTTTTATATGTTGTGGGATGAATTCAGTGTTTTGAAAACCCTAAAGCCTGTGAAAAATTCTTTTATTCTAAAAATATGTTAATATAGAAGTTTGAATCTTTGTTTTATAGTATGATTAAGTAGATTTTTGGTGGTTATTCTTACTCAAAGATTTTTATTGTTTATATATGATATTTGTTTAGTATATTAAACGACCATATTACATGTTTTATGTAAGTGAAAATATATAATATCAATCTGTTTTTAGCAAATTTAATAACAAAATGATAAATTACTGAAAATCGTCAATGTAATAACTAGGAGATTTGATAATAATAATTAAATTTGGATATATTTTTAGATATTCAACAATCGTTTAATTTAAGAGAGAGAGTTTATGAGAAAAAAAATGTTGTTTTTTGTGACATGCCTTTTGACCGTCGTCTCTATGGCAATTGCTCAAACTTCTAAAACTGTTACAGGTGTTGTGATATCCTCTGAGGATAATCAGCCTGTTGTAGGAGCATCTATCTCGGTAAAAGGTACCAAACTCGGTCGGATTACTGATGTGGATGGGAAATTTAGTATTTCTGGAGTACCTAATTCTGCAAAGACATTAGTTGTTACCTATGTTGGTATGCAACCTCAAGAAGTTGCGATTAAGTCTGGAGTAATTAGAATTGTGCTGGAACCTGATTCTAAAATGCTTCAAGAGGTTGTTGTTACTGGTATGCAGAAGATGGATAAAAGATTGTTTACCGGTTCTACTTCAAAAGTAGCTGGAGACAAAGCTCGTCTAGATGGTGTGGCTGATGTCAGTCGCGCTCTCGAAGGTCGAGCTGCTGGTGTTTCTGTTCAAAACGTGTCTGGTACATTCGGTACCGCTCCTAAAATTCGTGTTCGGGGTGCCACATCTATCTATGGTAGTTCTAAACCTCTGTGGGTTGTCGATGGCGTTATTATGGAAGATGTAACTGAAGTCAGCGCGGATGATCTATCATCTGGCGATGCTGTTACCCTAATTAGTTCTGCTATTGCTGGTTTGAATGCTGATGATATTGAAAGTTTTCAGATACTGAAAGATGGTTCTGCAACATCTATTTATGGTGCTCGTGCTATGGCCGGTGTTATCGTTGTTACTACAAAAAAAGGCAAGGCTGGTAGTAATAGTATAAGCTATACGGGAGAGTTCACCATGCGGCTTAAACCTAGTTATCGGCAGTTCAATATAATGAATTCTCAGGAGCAGATGGGTATCTATAAAGAAATGTATAATGATGGAGACTTATCTCTTGAACGGAGCTACCGTGCTGCCAATAGTGGCGTTTATGGCAAAATGTATCATTTGATGAATTTATATGATGCTACTAGTGGGAAATTTGGTTTGTCGAATACACCTGAAGCGATGAACGGATACTTACGTGAAGCGGAATATCGTAATACGGATTGGTTCGATGTATTATTTAATAATTCATTATCAATGAATCATGCTATAAGCTTGTCTTCTGGGACGGAAAAAGCTTCTTATTATACCTCTTTGAGCTTTATGAGTGATCCTGGTTGGTCGAAGCAAAGCAAAGTAGAGCGTTATACAGCCAATATCAACGCTTTGTATAATATATATAAGAATTTGTCTTTGAATCTAATAGGTAATACTTCTTATCGTAAACAAAAAGCTCCTGGCACATTGGGTGGTTCAACCAATGTCGTTACCGGTGAAGTTTCTCGTGATTTTGACATTAATCCTTACTCTTATGCTTTAAATACCTCGCGGACTCTTGATCCGGACGCTTATTATGTTCGTAATTATGCTCCATTCAATATTCTTCATGAATTGGATAATAATTATATTAATATTGATGTAGTCGATATGAAATTCCAAGGAGAGTTAAAATACAAGCCGATACCAAAAGTTGAATTGGCTGTGTTAGGGGATTACAAATATTCTACATCTACCCAAGCTCATCAAATAAAGGATTATTCAAACCAAGCGATGGCATATAGGGCAATGGATGATGCAACTATGCGTGATGCAAACCCTTGGTTATATACAGATCCGGATGTTACTAATACTTTGCCTATAAGTGTATTGCCTAATGGTGGATTCTATCGAGAAACTAAATACTCAATGAATAGTTGGGACTTCCGTGCAACTGCAAGCTATAATGATGTGTATAAGAACGATCATATTGTTAACTTCTTTGGAGGTATGGAGGTGAATAATACCGATCGTAAAAAAACATGGTTTGATGGGGCTGGAATGCAATATGAAATGGGATATTTACCCGCGTACGACTATCGATACTTTAAGCAAGAGAGTGAACAAAATACTCCCTATTATTCTGTGGGTAATACTCATGAACGTGAAGTTTCTTTTTTTGGAACTGGAACTTATTCTTATCAAGGTAAGTATATTGTCAATGGAACAATTCGTTATGAAGGCTCTAATAAATTGGGTAAAAGCCGTTCTTCTCGTTGGTTGCCAACATGGAATATTTCTGGCGCATGGAATGCTCATGAAGAGAAGTTCTTTGAGAAATTGAAGCCTGCTATATCTCATTTGACATTGAAAGCTTCATATTCTTTGACGGCTGACCGTGGTCCGGCCTCTGTATCCAATTCTCGTGTGATAATTGAGAGCTATAACCCATGGAGACCTTTCACTAATGTTAAAGAATCTGGCTTAGAAATCTCGAGTTTGGAAAATAGCGATTTAACTTATGAGAAGAAACATGAGTTGAACATTGGTACTGATATGGGATTTTTGGATAATCGTATAAATGTCTCTTTTGACTGGTATCGCCGTAATAATTATGATTTGATTGGCCCCATTCGTACAATGGGCGTTGGTGGTGTGATTACCAAGTTTGCCAATGTTGCCAGTATGAGGTCTCATGGCGAGGAATTTACTATCTCTACTCGTAATATTGAAACAAAAGATTTTAAATGGTCTACTGATTTTATTTTTTCACATTCTAAAAATACAGTAACCCAATTGGATGCAACTTCTCGTATTATCGATATGATTACTGGTACTGGTTTTACCAATAAAGGATATCCTGTTCGTTCATTATTCTCAATTGATTATAAAGGGCTAAACGAGAAGGGTATTCCAACCTTTGTGAATGAAAGTGGAAATATAGTAACAAGCAATATTTACTTTCAGTCAAGAGATATCAGTCATTTAATTTATGAAGGATCTACGGATCCTACAATTACAGGAAGTTTTGGGAATACTTTTGCTTATAAAAACTTTAAGCTGAATGTCTTTGCTACCTACTCATTTGGTAATAAAATACGTTTGGACCAAGCCTTCTTTAGTTCCTATTCAGACTTGGATGCTATGCCAAAAGAATTTAAAAATCGATGGACTTTACCGGGAGATGAAAAGAAAACTGATATTCCGGTCATTGCCGATCGTCGGTTACGCCAGCAAGATTCCAATTTGAGTTATGCCTATAATGCCTATAATCGTTCTACCGCAAGAGTGGCAAAAGGAGATTTTATTCGCTTAAAGGAGGTGTCTTTATTATATGATTTTCCTAAATCATGGCTAAAACCTTTGGGGTTAACAAATCTATCTTTAAAATTGCAGGCTACAAATCTTCTATTGCTTTATGCTGATAAGAAATTAAATGGTCAGGATCCTGAATTCTATAATACCGGTGGTGTGGCAGTTCCGATGCCACGTCAGTTTACATTTACAGTAAGAATGGGTCTTTAATATAAAATAAATAATACTGAATATGAAAAAAATAAATATACTATTCGTACTGCTAGGAACTGTCTTAGGCTTATCTTCTTGTAACAGTTTCTTAGATGAATTGCCGGATGATAGAGCTGAATTGGATTCTCAAGCAAAAATAACATCTTTATTAGTCTCGGCGTATTCTACTCATTCTCCTGCTCTTGTGATGGAAAATAGCACAGATAATGAATTGGATAATGGACCACTATATACTTCTAATAGAACTCAAGAAGAGGCTTATTTATGGAAATCTATAACAAATGAGTCTAATGATGATCCTAAACTTATTTGGCAAGCTGGATATGAGGCCGTTGCTGCTGCAAATCAAGTTTTGCAAGCTATTAGTGATTTAGGAAATCCTACTTCTTTAAATGCGCAGCGAGGAGAGGCCTTAATGTGTAGAGCTTGGGCGATATTTCGTTTGTCTAATATATTTTGTCTGGCATATAACCCACAAACAGCTGATAAAGATTTGGGCTTACCCTATCCTCTAGAGCCAGAAACCCATGTTGTTGTTACATATAAACGTGGTAGTATGAAAGAACTTTATGGAAAAATAAATAAAGATATTGAAGAAGCTCTGCCTTTAATTGATGATAATATTTATACAATTCCTAAATATCATTTTAATCGTAAAGCTACGTATGCTTTTGCTACTCGTTTCAATTTATATTATTTACAATATGATAAAGTTATTAGCTATGCAAATGAAGTTTTAGGAGAAAATACTTCTATAAATCAATTGCGAAATTATGCTTTATATATGAGCTTGGGCTATGCTGACTGTGGCAACCAGTGGATACAAGCAACAGAAAGTGCTAATTTGATGATGCAAACAGCTTATTCTTTAGCTGGGCGTATGTTATGTGGCCTTTCTTTTAAGCGTTACGGACATGGATCGAGCACTATTAATAATAATGAAACCTATAGGGCATTAGGACCTTGGGGTACAAAAGGTAGTGGTGGACTACTGTATCCAGCCACTCATATGTTTGGCGCTGAACAGAATGTGTATTTCCCAAATCAGGTTGAACTTTTCGAGATTACTGATAAAGTAAATCAAACAGGTCTTGCTCATATTGTAGAAGTGCCATTCACTACGGATGAAACATTGACATGTCGCGCTGAAGCGTATGTTATGACCAAGCAGTATGATAAAGCTTTAGTTGATCTTAATTTGTGGCAACAATCACATTGTTATGTTACGCATAATAATTATACATTGAAGACCTTGACATTAGATTATTTAAAAACGTTTTATGATGCTATAGTATACACTCCTGTTCCAGTGCAAGCCGATAAAGATCGAACCATCAAGAAGACGCTGAATCCACAAGGTTTTACCGTGGAGCCTGGAGATCAAGAAAATCTTATTCAGTGTATCCTCCATTTTCGTCGTATAGACGCAATAAAGACAGGACTTCGCTTTTGCGATCTTAAACGCTATGGTGTTTCATTCAGTCATAATGTGTATGGCGCTGATCCTATTGTTTTTAAGGTGGGCGATCTTCGTGGTGCCGTGCAGCTCCCTAATGATGTAATTACTGCCGGTTTGGAAGCTAATCCTAGGGAAAATTAACTCTAAAATAAATATGATTATGAAATATATAAAGTTTATACTAATTATTGCTGCGACATTGCTTATTGGTTCATGCAGTAGTGAGAAATTGGATTCAAACAGTATTTTTCCAACTGAATCTCCAGAAAGAAATGCTTTTGATACATGGCTGTTGAATAACTATACGGCTTCTTATAATATTGCATTTAATTATTTATATAAGGATAATGATACTGATCAGTCTTACAATGTAATTCCTGCCGAAAAAGATAAGTCTATTGCTTTGGCTATAATGATAAAGCATGTATGGTTGGAAGCTTATTTGGAATACTGTGGAGTGAATTTTATAAAAACCTATTCTCCTCGTGTCATGCAACTGATAGGTTCTGCTGCTTATAATACAAATGGATCAATGGTTATGGGAACGGCCGAAGGTGGTCTTAAAGTAATGCTTTATAATGTAAATGCTATTGATATAGACAATCCTTATATTGATGTCGATAACCCATACGTCGATAAAACGAATCCGACTAAAGATTTGAATTACTATTTTTTCCATACGATGCATCATGAATTTGGACATATTTTAAATCAAAAGAAAAATTATTCTACTGATTTTAATCTTGTCTCTGCCGCTAAGTACAAATCAACTGACTGGATTAATTTGAATGATGCTAATGCTCCTAAATTAGGATTTGTGTCTGGCTATGCAAGTTCTGAAGCAAGTGAAGATTTTGTTGAAATATATTCTATTTATATTACTCATACAGAAGCATGTTGGCAAAAGATTCTTTCCGATGCTGTTAATGGTACCGATACTTCTGGAAGAGATGCGATCATTGCTAAGTTTAATATTGTCAAAAATTATTTCAAAATTAGTTGGAATATAGATATCACTGAGTTGCGTGATGTAATATTGAAACGTTTTGGTGAGGTGAAAACGCTTGATTTGAGAAATTTAAAATGATGAATATATGAAAATATTTAGTGTTAATATAAGAATAATCAATTTACTGTTGGTATCAGTAATTATGTCTGTATTTGGGGCTTGTACTCCAGAGGTCGATAATGTTTTTGAAGATTCATCTGCTAATCGAATGACTAAAGCCTTACAAGTTGATAAAGAAATATTGCAGAGTGCTACAAATGGGTGGCTAATGAAATACTATCCTGCATCTGATCAGCGATATGGAGGTTATAATATGTTGGTGAAATTTGGTACGGATGGAAAGGCTACTGTAGCATGTGATAATTTTGATGCTTCTAAAACATCTATCTCCAATTATTCTTTAGTCCAAAGTGCTGGACCAGTCCTTTCGTTCAATGAATATAATGAGATCATGCATTATTTTTCTGATCCTGTTAATCCAGATGGCATCGGTATAACAAGTGAAGGTATGTTGGGCGATTTAGAATTTACTCTACGAGAAGTCTCGAATCAAAAAATTGTGATGTATGGCAAAAAGACAAATTCTCGTATCGAAATGACGCCTCTTTCATCGGATATTAATTGGACGAACTATTTGAAAAGTATCCAAACGGCCGAATATAATATGGTTGGTATGTATAGTTGTGTAGCAGGAAATATTACGGCTAAAGTGAAGATGTCTTATAGGTCAATGACAATGAATTATATAGATGATAAAGGGAATAATATTTCTAAGAATATTCCCTATCTTGTAACTCCTACTGGATATGAGCTATACGATACTTTATCTATCGGTAATGTAAAAGTGAAAGCGCTGACATATAATGCTGGTAATCATGAGTTTGTTTCTGATGGAACAGGAGAAGCTAAGCTGTATGGTATAATTACTCCGCTTAATCAATTGTTAACAGGGGGATTCAATTGGTATTTTTCATATGACAATTTGAGTAGTTTTGGACAGCCTTATTGGGATAAAGCAGCAAATGATCTATATACTAAGGAGGGTGAGGTTTTGAGTTATATGTATCTGAATGCTAACATAATTTATTTTAAAAGTGGTAATAGTGTAGGAATATATGCAATGACTCTTTCTCCTCAAGGAGATAACAATATTGGATTTAAATTGTCTGGTTATGACGGTAATGGTCAATATTATTATAATGGCGGTTATTTTCAATATTTTCTGTACCCTTTCTGTAATACGGGGGTTACGGGAAGATCATTTACTCTTTCATGTGATAATATTGAGAACCCAACAGTTATAATATTGACAGATGTGAGCAATTCTAATAATATTATTAAATTGACAAAAAAACCATCTGCTCCCTACTAAAATGTATTTAGGAGTTACATGTTGTTGATTCTAAAATGTTGTTATTCTCTCTGTAAACATTCGTTTATTTAATAAGGGGGAGTTGGCGGATAAGTCGACTCCTCTTTTTATTTATCTTTTGTTAAAAAAGCAATATGCGTGCAGTATCTTTATGTTCTAAGTATTTATATCTATGTAGTGTAGAAGTTATAAACAAATGATAAAACATAATATTAGAACAATGAAGACTTTTAATTATCTTATGGCGGGAGGCCTATTCTTTATTTGTTTAGCCTTTCAATCGTGTCTAGATGACGATGATTCTTGTGTGGACAAATCTTATCCAAATGCTCTTGTTACTGTGAAACAAGATAATGATAAAACTTTGTTTTTGCAATTGGATGATAAGACCAAGTTGTTTCCTGTTAATATGAAATCTTCGCCTTTCGGGAACAAAGAGGTGCGCGCTTTAGTCAATTTTGATGACGCGAAAGGCTCTAAGGATCAATATAACAAAAACGTGTATGTCAATTGGATCGACAGTATCAGAACCAAAACAATGGTTCCTGATCTGGGATCTCAAGATGATGCCGTTTATGGAAATGATCCAGTGGAAATTGTAAATGATTGGGTAACCATAGTAGAAGACGGTTATCTCACTCTTCGTTTTAGAACAGTGTGGGGAGGTGATAGGACAAAAATTCATTATGTGAATCTGTTGGCCGGTCAGAATCCGAACGATCCATACGAAATTGAGTTCAGGCAGAATGCTTCGGGAGATGTGTATGGCCCAATGGTAGATGCAATAGTTGCATTCAAATTGGATAAATTGCCTGACACCAAAGGTAGTACTGTGAAACTGAAACTAAAATGGAAATCTTTTACGGGTAATAAAACAGCCGAATTTGATTATTGTTCAGGTACGTCATTACCCACTAAGTCAACACCGAGCTATGTAAAAAACGTAATGAATGTCAAGTGATTGAATTTTAAAATTCCAATGCAGAGGTATTAATTGTCAGGGTAGTCACGCATTTAATCGTGGCTACCCTGAATTCGTATAAGCATAATACTTAAAAGGGCAAATGTGCGTTCATCTGCAAAAGCTAGGGGCCTAAGCAACATGTACAGAACAAGTTGCCGGAAACTTACTCGGAATACTACAGCTTCGTAGATACATGATAGAAGTCTCACACGTGTGCGACAGTCGTCTCACAGCTGTGCGACAAGTGTCTCACAAGTGTGAGACATATGTATCACACGTGTGAGACTTCCAGACCTTAACTATAAACTTAACCCAGATGATCAACTTATTGAAATAATCAATTATAGCCAGTACGATACGCCCGTTTTGAAAAAAGTACAGGGGCCGTATCATGCGTGCAAATGTCGAACGTGACAACGATGGAGCTTAAAGGAGTATGCGGGGAACTTAGAAATATCGATGTTGACGAAGGCAGATGTAAAAGCGGTATCAGAGGAGTTGTCTCATTTGCTTGCCCGCCGCCTTTCGTTGGGAACGAAGTACTAATCAAGAAAGGTGGAGCATATTCGTTTATCTGCAAATATGCTCCTCAGCTATCTGTAGACTATCGTTTAGAGTCGTTCTAAATAAAGGTCTGCTGAAAATAACGGCTCCCTAACATGCTCTCGGCCCGATTTTGGGGCTTCTTTTCGCTGGCGTTGTATACGGTGCATCGTTAACTTACTATGTGGTAGTACGCTATGGTGTCATACGGAGGTGGCAAAGGATATTATAAAGATGGATTTATGCATGTCTCTTTACTTTTACCAATAAGCTGTTTTTATAGATGATGACTTAATATCATATAGAACTTTATACCTGTATGTGAAGTAGCAAAAAGAAATAATGTCTCGTGAAAAGGATAAAAAATCTTTTTGCTCTTTATAATAGTATAAAAAGAAATAATCTGGTCTATTAATATGTTGAATATTGACATAATGATGTGTTTTTAATTTTAAATATTCTCTTCTGTTACTATGTTGATGTCTTGCTTTTATGTATTAATATTCCGATATTGGTTATGTATTTGCATAAATGTTCATTTGCTGGGAATGGACTAAGTTTTAATTTGTTTTATAAGCGTGTTTTATTGAAGTGCTTTTATTATAATTTATGCCGATTATGGTGTGTTTGTGTTTCAGTTTGAAAGATTTTCTTTTTTGAAAGAATATTTAATATACATAAAACAAATACATATTTATCAAAATGAAATATTTTTCTTATCTTTGCCGTGCATTTTGATATTTATAATAGGTATTATTCTATATTAAAGACAGAGGTAAAAGATGAAACAAGAACTTTTTAACAACGAAACAAAAGCAATTCCTTACCAGCGTCAGCCCGAGCAATTGGGCTTATACGAATCGGCTAATGAGCATGATGCTTGTGGTGTAGGAATGGTTATTCACATTCATGGAGAGAAATCTCATAATCTAGTAGATTCTGCACTGAAAGTACTGGAGAATATGCGTCATAGAGGGGCCGAAGGGGCTGATAATAAAACGGGCGATGGTGCCGGCATTCTGCTTCAAATTCCTCACGAATTTATTCTACTCCAAGGTATTCCTGTCCCCGAAAAGGGGTATTATGGTACGGGCTTACTGTTTCTTCCTAAAGATAGTAAAGATCAGTCGGCTATTTTGAGTATTGTTATTGAAGAGTTCGATAAGGCAGGTCTTAATGTGATGCACCTGCGCAATGTTCCTACTTGTCCTGAAATACTAGGTGAGCAAGCATTAGCTAGCGAACCTGACATTAAACAAATATTTATTACCGGTTTTGCTACCGTTGAAACAGCTGACAGACAACTTTACCTTGTCCGCAAAAAAATAGAGAATCGTGTCCGTAAGTCGGAAATCGTTTCGAAAGACGACTTTTATATTGTATCACTTTCTACTAAAAATATTATATATAAAGGTATGCTGAGCTCTATGCAGCTCCGCAATTATTATCCTGATTTGACAAACAATTATTTCACTAGTGGCATTGCGTTGGTTCATTCGCGTTTTAGCACGAATACTTTTCCTACTTGGGGATTGGCTCAACCGTTCCGACTGCTGGCACATAATGGTGAGATAAACACTATACGAGGTAATCGTGGCTGGATGGAAGCTCGCGAAAGTGTGCTTTCTACACCGACGCTTGGCGATATCAATGATATTCGTCCGATTATCCAACCCAAAATGAGCGATAGCGCTTCACTTGACAATGTGCTCGAATTTTTAATTATGTCGGGCATGAGCTTGCCACATGCTATGGCTATGTTGGTTCCCGAATCTTTTAATGAAAAGAATCCTATTAGTGAAGATCTAAAAGCTTTCTATGAATATCATTCTATCTTGATGGAACCATGGGATGGTCCTGCCGCGTTACTTTTCAGTGACGGTAGATATGCCGGAGGCATGCTCGACCGTAATGGTTTGCGTCCTGCTCGCTATACTATAACCAAGAATGATATGATGGTTGTTGCATCCGAAGTGGGTGTGATGAATTTTGAACCGAGTGAAATAAAGAGTAAAGGTCGTTTGCAACCGGGCAAAATTCTATTGATAGATACTAAAGAAGGGAAAATATATACTGACGAGGAGCTGAAAAAAGAACTTGCCGACAAGAAGCCATACCGTTCGTGGTTGGCTGCTAATCGTATTGAGTTGAACGAACTGAAGAGTGGGCGCAAGATAGCTCGCACAGTGGAGAATTATGATCGGATGTTGCGTACTTTCGGCTTTACCCGCGAAAGCATCACGCGTATCATCGCTCCGATGTCTACCAATAGCATTGAACCTACCGGTTCGATGGGCAACGATCGTCCTCTGGCTGTACTTAATGATAAACCTCAATTGTTGTTCAACTATTTTAGACAACAATTCGCTCAAGTCACCAATCCTCCTATCGATCCTATTCGCGAAGAACTGGTTATGTCTCTTAGTGAATACGTAGGAGCTGTCGGAATGAATATTTTAACGCCGGACGAAACGCATTGCAAGATGGTGCGTCTAAATAATCCTATCTTGTCCAATACGCAGCTCGATCTATTATGCAATATACGCTATAAGGGCTTCAATACTGAAAAGCTACCGATGGTATTCGAAATCTCCAAAGGAAAAGCCGGACTGCAAGAGGCGCTGACGGATCTTTGTAAAAAAGCCGAAGAATCAGTTAAAAAGGGCGTCAACTATATTGTTCTTTCAGATCGTTTTGTTGATGAGACTCATGCGGCTATTCCTTCGCTATTGGCAGTGAGTGCTGTTCATCATTATCTTATTTCGGTAGGAAAAAGGGTGCAGACTGCGTTGGTTGTCGAATCGGGTGAGGTTCAGCAAACGATGCATGCTGCTTTGCTGCTTGGCTTTGGTGCCAGTGCGCTCAATCCTTATATGGCATTTGCCGTGCTCGATAAGCTGGTAGAGGATAAAGAAATACAATTGGACTACAGCACTGCTGAAAAGAATTTTATTAAGGCCATCTGTAAAGGGCTGCTTAAGATCATGAGTAAGATGGGTATTAGTACTATTCGTTCATACCGCGGTGCAAAGATTTTTGAAGCTGTAGGTCTGAGCGAAGAGTTGAGCAATACTTATTTTGGTGGTCTTTCTTCGCATATCGGTGGTATTCGTCTCGAGGAAATAGCTCGTGACGCCATTGCTTTTCATGATGCTGGTTTCAAACCTGCAAAGTTCGATCCTATATTGCCGATGACAGGTATTTTGTCTTATCGCAAGGACGGAGAAAAGCATGCATGGAATCCGGAGACGATAAGTACATTGCAATTGGCAACTCGTCTTGGCTCGTACAAGAAATTCAAAGAATTTACTACAATAGTAGATAATGGCGACAAGCCTATTTTCCTTCGCGATTTCTTCGAATTCAAACGCAATCCCATATCAATAGATAAGGTGGAGCCTATAGAAAGTATTATGCCCCACTTTGTGACATCAGCGATGAGTTATGGTGCTTTGAGCCAAGAGGCTCATGAAACATTGGCTATTGCCATGAATGCTATTCATAGCCGAAGCAATACCGGTGAAGGTGGCGAAGATAATGAACGCTACAAAAAACAATCTGATGGAACAAGTTTGCGTAGTGCTACCAAACAAATTGCATCCGGACGTTTTGGCGTGACAACGGAGTATTTGGTAAATGCAGACGAAATACAAATTAAAATAGCACAAGGCGCCAAGCCCGGAGAAGGTGGACAATTGCCCGGTTATAAGGTAGATGAAGTTATTGCTAAAACTCGTCATTCTATCCCCGGCATTTCGCTTATATCTCCTCCTCCTCATCACGATATTTATTCTATCGAAGATTTGGCTCAACTTATTTTCGACTTGAAAAATGTGAATCCTAAAGCAATGATAAGTGTGAAGCTGGTTGCCGAAACAGGTGTAGGTACCATTGCTGCCGGTGTAGCAAAGGCAAAAGCCGATCTTATTACTATATCGGGTGCCGAAGGAGGTACGGGAGCTGCTCCTCAATCATCTATCAACTATGCGGGTATCTCTCCCGAATTGGGTTTGAGCGAGACTCAGCAAACATTAGTTCTCAATGGACTTCGGGGACAAGTCAAGCTACAGGTGGACGGACAGCTTAAAACCGGACGTGACATTGTTACGATGGCAATGCTTGGTAGCGAAGAGTTTGGTTTCGGTACGGCTGTGCTCATTGTGATGGGATGTGTGATGATGCGTAAATGTCATCAAAATACCTGCGCTATGGGTATTACTACTCAAAATCCGGAACTCCGCAAACGTTTCTTGGGTCGTGCCGAATATGTTATCAATTATTTTAAATACTTGGCACAAGAGGTTCGGGAATATTTGGCAGAGATGGGTTTCGAGAAATTCGACGATATTATTGGTCGCACAGATTTGATTGTACGAAAGTCTAATATTGGAGATGAGAAAACGGCATTAATAGATTTCGACAAATTACTTGCGCGTGTAGACAATGGGGCTGCTATTCATCATGTAACGAATCAGATACACAATGTTGATCAGGTGAAAGATCGTGATATTATTAAAGCTGCCAAAGAGTCTCTCGAAACAGCTAAAGAGGTCTCTCTTGAATATGCAATAGCAAATACGGATCGTGCGGTAGGCGCGATGTTGTCTGGAGTCATCGCTCAAAAATATGGTGAAGCAGGGTTGCCGGATAATACTATCAATGTGAAATTTAAAGGATCTGCCGGTCAGTCGTTCGGCGCATTTCTGATGCCGGGCGTCAGTTTCAAGCTCGAAGGAGAAGCCAACGATTATTTGGGTAAGGGACTTAGTGGCGGACGCATAGCCGTACTGCCTCCCAAACGGTGTGATTTTGAAGCCGAACAGAATACAATAGCAGGTAATACGCTGTTGTATGGTGCTACAACTGGCGAGGTATATATCAATGGTCGGGTAGGAGAGCGTTTTGGCGTACGAAACTCGGGTGCCATTGCTGTTATAGAAGGAGCCGGCGACCATTGTTGCGAATATATGACAGGTGGACGAGTAGTCGTACTGGGTGATACAGGACGTAACTTTGCTGCCGGTATGAGTGGTGGCGTTGCATATATCTGGAACAAAAGTGGTAATTTCGACTACTTCTGCAATATGGATATGGTGGAACTGAGTCTTATCGAAGATGCCAATTCTCAAAAAGAATTGCACGAACTTATTCGGCAACACTATTTGTATACGGGTTCTAAACTTGCTCGTACAATGCTCGATAATTGGAATCACTATATTGAAGAGTTTATTCAAGTAGTGCCTATCGAGTATAAGAAAGTACTTCAGGAAGAACAGATGAAAAAGCTGCAACAAAAGATTGCCGATATGCAGCGTGATTATTAACTTCGTAAAAAAAGAAAAAAGATATGGGAAATCCAACCGCATTTTTAACGATACCGCGCAAAGAGGCGGGATACCGTCCTGTTATCGAACGTATCACCGACTTCAGCCAGGTAGAACAAACATTGAACTCTCACGATCGTCGCGAGCAGGCTTCGCGTTGCATGGACTGCAGCGTACCTTTCTGCCATTGGGCTTGTCCTTTGGGCAATAAGCAACCCGAATGGCAAGATGCTCTATACAAAGGCAAGTGGCGTTTAGCTTATACTTTGCTGAGCGAAACATGTGACTTCCCCGAATTTACGGGGCGTATATGTCCGGCGCTTTGCGAAAAAAGTTGTATACTCAAGCACTCGTGCGATGATCCTGTAACCATTCGTGAAAACGAAGCTGCTATTGTAGAAACAGCTTTTAATGAAGGATACATTGTGCCACAGAAGATTAAACGAAACGGTAAAAAGGTTGCTGTCATCGGATCCGGTCCTGCCGGACTTGTGGCTGCCAATCGTCTGAATCACATGGGATATGCAGTGTCGCTATTTGATAGTCATTCCATGCCTGGAGGACTATTGCGTTATGGTATACCCAATTTTAAATTGGATAAAATGGTCATCGACCGTCGGATGAGGATTCTAGAAGCCGAAGGTATCAAATTCGAAATGAATAAAGAAATAGACTTTTCTGAGCTACCTGCGGGTTATGATGCTTACTGCATTTGTACCGGTGCGCCGCAAGCTCGTGATTTGTCTATTCCGGGACGCGAATTGAAAGGTATATATCTTGCTCTTGAATTGCTTAGCCAGCAGAATGAAATACTGGACGGCAAATCTTTTTCTAAGGAAGAGTTGATTAATGCGAAAGGTAAAAAAGTACTCGTCATTGGAGGTGGAGATACCGGTAGTGACTGTATCGGAACCTGTATACGGCAAGGAGCGAAAGAAGTGACTCAAATAGAAATCATGCCCGAACCGCCGATTGGAAACAATCCTGCTACACCGTGGCCTATGTGGCCGCAGATACTCAAAACGACTTCGAGTCATGAAGAAGGTTGCAAACGCTATTGGAGCCTCACATCGAATCATTTTATGGGTAAAGACGGCAAAGTATCGGGCGTGGAAATAGAGGAAGTCGAATGGATTCCTGCAGAAGATGGGGGACGTCCTTCTATGAAAATGACAGGGAAGAAAGATATTATTGCTGCCGATATGGTATTATTGGCAATGGGTTTCCTTAAACCACAGCAACCGAAGATGGCTGGCAATGTATTTTTTGCCGGTGATGCTGCTTCGGGAGCGAGTCTTGTCGTTAGAGCTATGGTAAGTGGACGAGAGGCTGCTACCGAAATAGATACTTTTTTGAAATAAATAAGAGAGAATCAATAGAGAAGTCATTATTTGGCAAAGATAACAGAGTCATCAATTAAATGATTGTATAAATTATGTGTGGAATTGTTGGAATATTTAATATAGCGACGCAGAGCAAAGCTTTACGAGATAAAGCTTTAAGAATGTCGCAACGTATTCGTCACCGCGGTCCCGATTGGAGCGGTATTTATTGTGGACAAACGGCTATATTGGCTCACGAACGCCTATCGATTGTCGATCCGGAGAGTGGAGGACAGCCCCTCTTTTCTCCAGACAGAAAACATGTGCTTGCTGTTAACGGCGAAATATACAATCATCGGGATATTCGTTCGCAGTATGCAGACAAGTACGACTTTCAGACAGGTTCGGATTGTGAGGTTATTTTGGCACTCTATCAGGAAAAAGGTATAAACTTCTTGGAAGATTTGAGTGGTATTTTTGCTTTTGCTCTCTACGATGAAGAAAAAGACGAATATCTTATTGCCCGCGATCCTATCGGTGTCATTCCACTTTATATAGGTCACGATGATTCAGGAAAGATTTATGTCGCTTCCGAATTGAAAGCTCTCGAAGGAATGTGCGATACTTACGAGCCATTTCTCCCCGGCCATTATTATTGGAGTCGCGAGGGAGAGGTGAAACGTTGGTACACTCGCGATTGGTTCGAATATAAAGCAGTAAAGGATAATACGACAGATAGACAGTTATTGCACAATTCTCTTGAAGATGCCGTGCAACGTCAGCTGATGAGTGATGTTCCTTATGGTGTGTTGTTGTCGGGAGGTTTAGATAGCTCTGTGATTTCTGCTATAGCCAAGAAATTTGCTGCTAAACGTATCGAAACAGGAGGAAATAGTGAAGCATGGTGGCCCCAACTCCATTCGTTTGCAGTGGGATTGAAGGGAGCGCCGGATTTGATTAAAGCTCGCGAAGTAGCGGATTATATAGGTACTGTTCATCATGAAATAAACTATACGATTCAAGAAGGGCTAGATGCTATCAGAGATGTGATTTATTTCATTGAGACTTACGATGTAACAACCGTTCGTGCTTCTACTCCGATGTATCTTTTGGCCCGTTTTATTAAATCGATGGGAATTAAAATGGTACTCAGTGGTGAAGGTGCCGACGAAATATTTGGTGGATACTTATATTTTCATAAAGCTCCCGATTCAAAAGCTTTTCACGAAGAGACTGTGCGCAAATTGAGTAAACTATATCAGTACGATTGTCTCCGCGCTAATAAAAGTTTGGCCGCATGGGGCGTAGAAGGACGTGTACCATTTTTGGATAAAGAGTTTCTTGATGTGGCTATGCGTATTAATCCTCAAGATAAAATGTGTTCAGGTCATGATATTGAGAAGAAAGTTGTTCGGGAACAATTCACGGATGTATTGCCTTCCAGTGTGGCTTGGCGTCAGAAAGAACAATTCTCTGATGGGGTAGGGTATTCGTGGATAGACACATTGAAACAATGTACTGCCGAGGCGGTAAGCGATGATGAAATGGCACATGCTGCCGAACGCTTCCCTATCAATCCTCCGATGAATAAAGAAGAATATTACTATCGTAGTATCTTTGCCGAACATTTCCCAAGCGATAGCGCCGCATTGACTGTGCCAAGTGTGCCCAGTGTGGCATGCTCTACAGCGGAAGCGCTTGCATGGGACGCTTCGTTCAGGGGGAAGAACGAGCCTAGTGGTCGGGCGGTAAGTGAACATGAAGAAGCCTATTAATAAAATCCAAAACGATATAATCTAATGAAAAACCAATTAATTTACCCAAAACTAATCTGAAATATCTTTTACCAATCAACACAGAGAGGGCATGTCACACCGACATCCCCTCTCTTATCGATATAAGTCATTAGAATAAACAATTTGTTCTATTCTCAACTTATCCCGAACTGAAGTAGTTATTGTATTTATTAGAGAATTGGCTTCATTCTTTGCCTTAGCATCCGAAAAAAACAGACGTATGTCGCAGCGGTAACTAACGTATGTTGTACAAGAAACTAACGTTAGTTGTCATGATAACTTCCCTTAGTTACCGCAATAACTAACGTTAGTTATGGCTGCGACATACGTCTGTTTTTCGTGCGATGACTGCACCTGCATTTACATTAAGTATTTATGGGATGTGACGACCCATTATTTGAGTCGTTTTTTACAACTTCTCTTGTCCCGAACTTGTTATATTTTGCTCTTGCTTTTTCCTATTGGTATTGAGATACCTATTTGAGCATTGGCGCATTTTGAATTATTGCCAAGGAACATATAATCTGTGCCCAAGAAGAGAATGCCTATTTTCAATCCTACACCGAATGAATTGCCTAAACTTTGAATCATTGAATAGCTACCTGTAAGATTAAACCAACTGTTGGGACGGAAATTGGCAGAGAATGTTGTTTCCGAAAGATGATTGGGCTGTGTATTGCGGGTGGTATAAAGTACGCCTAAAGAGAACTGTTTCACAAAAGCACATTCGGCACCCACTACGATAGTCGAAGCTAACGAGGTAGAGCGAGATTTGGAGGTGTCTTCTGTGCGTAAGTCCAGCATCTTATAATTCACAACATCTTTTCCACTTGTTATACTTTCAAAGTCTTGATAGTTGGTATAATCATAAGTCTTAGTCGATTTGCTGATGGCTGTTTTTGTACATCCTTTATTCCAATTGATGAAACCCAGGTCAAGAACAGATGCAGAAAGCATGATATTAGAAATAGGGCGAAATGTGAAGCCCAAATCTACAGCAGTACCGTAGCCGCCTATACCAAAAGAACCCGCTTTAATATCGCTGATATATTTGTGATATTTGTCTCCACCATCATCTTTGTTGCTATACTCTAAATCCAGACCTTTCAGTGACGATTCTAAAGTTGCGTCCGTTACAATTTTAGCATAATAATCTTTGTATTTCGTAGGATCGATGGTTCCATCTGTAGGCAAATATCCTTCTACATGGATATTATTGATTTTCAAATGGGCATTGCCCATACCCAAAAGGAATTTTAGTTTTGCTCCTAGTGTCCATCTTTTATTGATCTGACGGGCATACCCGATGCCGACCTCAGTGTAAAGATTAATACGAGCTTCGGCATCTTTCATATCATACGTTTGTCCTGTCCAATTGTGATGATTCTTTTCTATGTCATATAAATAGTCGAATAGGCTTCGGTCTATATTGGCATGAATATCGGTACGCACTCCTGTATTGATAGACCAGAACCCCTTTCCTTTGTGCCAACCAAAAGAAATAATATCTGCATTAACCGATGTATTTATCTTATTTATGTCTTTCAGATTATTGCGAAAGCGGTCTTTCATGTAAAATTCATCGTTGTTCTGAAAGAGATCGACAATATCATTTACTCCAAAAGTATTTGATGAGACCGAAGCATTAACAGATCCGATAACCGGAATATTGAAAAAACCGTTTGTAGGATAAAGTGCCGGATTCAGGTTTATTCGTGCCGGAGCTGCTTCCATGAAATAAGTGCTGTGTATAGACTGGGCACTTATAGGGACGACCAATATAAGGTATAGTAAGAATGTTGTAATTCTTTGCAATTGTATTTTTCTTTTTATCATTTTATAACAGTATATTCGTTTACTCAATAATAAGAGCTGTTTTAAAATATTTTATCGCTTCGAATGACAAAGTTAAATAATATTTTTTGTAATACAAAATGTGCGGTTTCTTATAAAAGGAAGTATTTGTATAATTGGACATATAATATCGTATCGTGAGTTACTCTAACAGTGGAAAAAAGAAATATGGACGCCGGTTAGTTGTGAAAAAAGAAAATATTACAAGAGCTTATTAAATATATTTTCATTAAAATATCTATATATCTTTTGTTTGTCTCAGAAATTATGGTGATTATTGCATAAGATTATGCTTCAACTATTTTCTCAGGAGTGGTATTCATAACGGATGGACGATGTTTTTATATCCTCGTTTTGTTGCGTGCTGAATTCTGCTAAAAAGTGAATTTATCTATATCAACTTTTAAATAAAGAAATTTTTTAACCATGAAGAAATTAGTGCTGTCATTGACCCTCTTATTAGTGTCTTTTGTCTTGCCCTCCAAAGGGCAACCGCTTGCCCGTCTTTCTCCTTACAATGTGTCGCAAGACCGTTTGTTGTATACAATAGGTTATGCCCATTTGGATACGGAGTGGAACTGGGATTACCCGACTACCATCAACGACCATATAAAGCGTACGATGGAAGAGAACTTTCGTTTGTTCGAGAAATATCCCGACTATGTATTCAACTTTACAGGCTCTCGTCGTTATAATATGATGAAAGAGTATTATCCTGAGCTGTATAAGAAAGTTCAGGATTATGTGAAAGCCGGTCGTTGGTACGTATCGGGATCTTCTGTTGACGAAGGCGAAGTCAATATCACTTCTTCCGAGTCTCTTATTCGTCAGATTCTTTACGGAAACGAATATTTCAAGAAAGAATTCGGCAAGGAGAGCTGCGATTATATGCTTCCCGACTGTTTCGGCTTTCTGTGCAACTTGCCTACCGTCTTTCATTACTGCGGGCTGCTCGGCTTTTCAACTCAGAAGCTCACTTGGCACTCGGCTGTTGGAGTACCTTTCAACGTGGGTGTGTGGAATGGCCCTGATGGAAAAGGTGTGATTGCGGCGTTGAATGCCACCGATTACGGTGGACGTGTGGAGTCTCGTTTGGATACCGATCCGAGTTGGATAAAGCGTTTGGATGCCGATAAGGCAAAGACCGGATACGCATTGGACTATCGTTACTACGGTGTAGGCGATATGGGCGGATCTCCGCGAGAAAACGATGTGAAAAACGCAGTAGGAAGTCTGGGACATTCGGACAGTAATTTCAGAGTTCTGCTCACCTCTTCCGATCAGATGTACAAAGACATTACTC